>Ga0181520_10000579_pt1 | contig 79937 bp, 52 predicted proteins | sample PEATcosm2014_Bin_29_FD_132451 | JGI IMG/M metagenome (GOLD analysis project Ga0181520, IMG submission 132451) | Peatland microbial communities from MTU Mesocosm Facility, Houghton, MI, USA - PEATcosm2014_Bin02_30_metaG | ecosystem: Environmental > Terrestrial > Soil > Wetlands > Peat | place... | reverse complement strand
GTAGTCTTCGCAGTACTCGGGAGGAATGGCATTCTCAAGAGGCCGCCAATCAGGCTTGCCCACTTCGATGGCGCACTTCATAGCTCACGGCCCTTGTTCGTGACCGGAGCCGCGGCGACATGCCCAGCGTTCCATGCCAGCAGGACACCCAACCGAATAGTGTACTTGAGCGGCGACTCCCGGCCATCCCCAGCAGCCTTGGCGCAATGGGAGCGCGCCTGCGCAAGTGAATCCGAGATATGTTGCTGCCCGCGTTGTGCCTATCTGTGAACCGAAGTCGTTGTCGTGCGCGTCGTTCTTTGTCGTGCAAATGGAGGGAAATGGGCGAAATTGGCACGACAATGGCGACTAAAGCGACAAAAGAGAACTGAAGCAAGGTGTTTGTTTTCTATGGATTAAGCTTAGAATCAAGAAGATAGCCAAATCTCTGGCGGAGAGGGTTGTCTTCGAGACACCCTTTGTCACGGGGTGAAAGCGCTGGGTTCAGGCTGTTTTATCGAGGTCTTGGACTGGTTGCCTTCGAAGCACACACTGCACGCTGGCCGTCGAGATGCGATGGCCCTTGGCGATCTCACGGATGCTCTGGCCGCGACAGCGGTCGTGATAGATGGCTCCCTTTTACGCCGCCCCTGACAACCCGGCCTGATCCAAATCACCAACAAAGCCTCAAGCCTCAAAGCGGGGAGATTTCAAGCGACCACATCTGGAGAGTTTTCAGTTGCAGATGACACAGCGGGCTGCTTCAAGACTAAGCCGAGATGTCGTGACAGGGAAACTGCGCAATCCCTAACGAGGCCCGCCATGGTGGGGATGTCGTTGATCTGCGCTTTTGTACCCGAGACGCTGATTGCAGCTACTACGCCACCGTCGCCATTATGCACGGGCACACCAATACACCGAATACCAACCTCCTCTTCCTCATCGTCAATCGCATAGCCTAATTGCTTAACCCGTTCGCAAGCTATCCGGAGATCTCGCATAGAAGCAATCGTATTGTCGTTATGGCGGATAAGCCTATGTTTGCCGATAAGGTCGTCGATTTCTGCAGTGGGCAAATGAGCGATTAAAGCTTTCCCGAGAGCGGTACAGTGCAGGCCCATCCGTTTGCCCACCCAAGTTGCGACCTTACGCATTCCTGATGGCTCGATCTTATCGATCAGGATGACTTCACCATCCTCCATCACCGCTAGATGGGCAGTAAGTCCCGTATCTAGCATCAACTTGTGGAGGAAAGAAAAACAATGATCGCGCATGCTATGTCCGCTGAGCGCCATGTTGGCGACAATGTGTAGGCGCGAGCCGAGACGATATCGGCCTGTTTCTTGGTCCCGTTGCACATAACCACATCGTTCATAGGTAAGTAAAAGCGCGTGTCCTGTGCTCCGGGGCAGCTGGAGTTTGCGCGTTAACTCTGATAAGGTGATACCCCGCCGCGACTGGGCTAGGTACTCGAGAACGTGAAGCCCTCGTTCCAACGCAGGCACTGATTGCGTTTTCGGACTCGATGAGGTTTTCATGGCAAATTTCACCAATAATCGTTAAGAAGATCGTAAAGCAAAAAAGGGCAGACTGTCCAGCTAATCGAACAGATCAAGGGACAATGCATCAACTTCGATGACCACCGAGGAAGAACCTTGGGAATCGGTGAATGGGAGGAAGCGAAATCCCGGGCCTTCCCTCCAGCCTTGATCAGCTCTGTCTATCTGGCATATGCCCTGTTACCCTTCGGACTGAAGATCTTGATCGAAAAGGGATTCTCGGTACCACTATCAGTATCTTTTGTGGTGGTGTGCTGGCGGTTTGGTGTTCAGTTTCGCTGCGTTCTTGGCAGCGGGCAGCCACTTCTATGTCCGAGAGTTAGTCATGGCATTTGGAATCGGCATGGGAGGTTTCGGAGGACAGTCTCTCTGCCTGGTGACACTCGCGCAAAAAGTGCAGGAATGGATTGAAGAAGCCTCCCTTCGATATTCCAGACAAAGAATCAACGAAACGTGTCTCGCTGATGCAGGAGTTTGTTGCGCGTTAGAAAAGAGTTGTCAGCATTGGTTTCAACTAGCTTTCATTGCCGGCCCTTGAAGCATGAGTTAGAATGTTCTTTTCAGTAGAACATGTTCTACCGTTGCAACGAAACTAGCCTAAGATGGGAAAGCTGTCAAGAGGGAATTTGACTTGTCAACAATGGAAACGCCTACAGCCAAGGAATTGAGCGAGCGGGAAGCGAGCGCGAAAGCTTCCGTTGCGTTCAATTGGCGCGAGTCGTTGAAGGCCGGAGTAGTTATCCCTGCGCACCCGCTGGCGTTGAGAGAGAGTCGCAAACTGGATGAGCGACGGCAACGAGCGCTGACAAGATACTATCTTGCGGCCGGCGCCGGCGGTGTAGCGGTCGGTGTTCATACGACACAATTCGAGATTCGCGCCCCGAAGATCGGCCTTTATGAGCCTGTGCTTGCCTTGGCAGCCGAAGAGCTTCGGGGAAAGGACGTGGTCCGTATAGCCGGAGTTTGCGGGGAAACGGCGCAGGCAACCGGAGAAGCCACGATCGCCCGCGACCTTGGCTATCATGCGGCTTTGTTGAGCCTGGCCTCGTTGGCTGGAGCATCCGTCGCGGACTACCTGGCGCACGTCCGCGCAGTAGGCGAGATCATTCCCGTGATTGGCTTCTACCTGCAGCCGGCCGTTGGCGGTCAGTCGTTTTCCTTTGAATTTTGGCGAGAGTTCGCCCAGATTGAGAGCGTGATCGGAATCAAGATTGCGCCTTTTGACCGCTATGCGACCCAGGATGCCTTACGAGGGGTCGCGGCATCTGGCCGGGCAACCGACATCGCCCTTTATACGGGCAACGATGATCATATTGTGCTGGACTTCCTTGCGAAGTTCCCATTTGGCGACGAGACGCTGCATTTCGCCGGCGGCTTGCTGGGACACTGGGCGGTGTGGACCTCTCGCGCGGTCGAAATGCATGAAGAACTTCGCCGGACGGTCCTATCTGGGGAGCCGGTCGATTCGAAATGGTTCCTGCGCAGTGTGGAGGTCACAGACATGAATGCGGCGCTATTCGATGTTAAGAACGGCTTCCACGGCTGTATTGCGGGGATCAACGAGGTCCTGCGCAGACAGGGGTTGCTGGCTGGACGGTGGTGTTTGAATCTGGTTGAAGATCTGTCGCCGGAGCAAGCCGACGATATCGATCGCGTGACCGCGGCTTATCCCCATCTGACAGACGATCAATTCGTTCAGGAGAATCTCGATCGGTGGTTGTCCTTCTAGAGCGAAACCAGCGTAACTGTGCCCTTATCTGTTTCGTGCAAGGTCACCGCTCCCTTGGGGTCGCGTCGACTTGAGAACCCAGCCTTCGGGATACATTGACTCCGGTTCCGCTATAACAACTCTCGTGCGATGAATATCTGAGATCAATGGCTAACGCACAAAGCCGACCGCTGCCAGGTCAGATGAAATTCGCTTGCCGGTTTCCATGATCGAGGCGATCAGATTCTTCTTCCGCGCGGCCGAGCAGCGTGCGGTTGGAGTATTCACGCTGACAGAGCCGCACACCGACGACTGGGAGTCGAAGATGGGGACACCGACGATAAAGGCTCCCGTCACAGTCTCCTCATCGTTAACGGAATAACCCGCCTTACGCGTACGTTCCAGTTCCAATTCGAGGTCGTGCCTTCTGGTGCGGGTGCGCTCTGTGAATTGCGCAAGCTTTGAGCTTTCGAGAAGCGTACCCAAGTCCTTTGCGGAAAGGAACGCGGCGACCGCCTTGCCGTGCGCTGTCGCATGGATAGGACAGTCGTCACCGATGTGAAGCGTCAGGCGAAGTGGATGTGACGTCTCGATAACGTCAATCAGAACGACGGAGCCCGCGAGACGCTCGGCCAGCGCCACGGACTCATCCAATTCCTCTCGAAGGGACTTGAGATGGGGCCGTGCAATGGTTGCCAGCCCCAGGCGCTTGGTGTTTCGTCGCGACAAGCCAGCGCTTTTGAGCGTTAGGCGATAGACGCCATTCGTCTCCGGCTGTTCCACATAGCCGGCTTCCTTAAGGGTAAAGAGGATTCTGAACGCGGAACTTTTCACCAGGCCCACTTCGGCGGCGATCTCTTTGAGAGGCTTTCCGAATTCACTTGCAGCGAGCGCTTCGAGCACTGCCAAGGTCTTCAGCACAAGGTCAATATGGTTCTTCGCGGCCATTGATGCGTTCTCTTTCTCACGTTCTACTCTATTCCAATTAACCAAACTCTGGGCCGGCCGCAGCTATTAGTTGCGCAGGGTGGCCGGGCAATTCAGCCAAGCCCCGCGCCATGCGCGTGAAGCACCTCTGCCGGCTGAAGTTATGAGCCACCAAGGTTGGAATCAGTATCCTTCCGGCATCCAGCACGTCGACAATAACTTGCCCTCGGGCTGCGCGGATGGAAACCGTCATCAGCGCCTGCGCTTCTTCCGGTTCGGCGATGATCGGTCCCACATGGAAGGCCGACGAGCCCTGGCGCATGATCGCGAGGCCGTGCGGGGACCGGAAGGCGACGCTGCGCGGACGGGCCAGAATGTCTTCCAGCAGAAATCGCCGGTCAGCCCCGAACGCGGATTGGTCGAGTGTCAGATTCACGGGGGCTCCGATGGCCTCTTCTCCGCCGCCCGGGCCCTGCCATCTCTCCATCGTACCCAGGGGAACAAAGCCGAGCGCCGTATAAATGGCGACCCCAGCCGGCGCGGCGTCGAGAAGCGCCGCTCTTCCTGCTTCGCGCAACAGGGACGTACAGCCGGCAACGAGCCGGGTGGCCAGGCCTCGCCTTCGCCATTGGGCGGTAACCAGGACCATCGAGACCCATCCGAGGCGGTCTCCATAGGGAAGCGCTGCCGCGGTCGCTACCAGGCAGTCGTCAATCAGAATTCCGAGCACTGTTCCGTGCTCAAAAAACACAGCCCAGTCGGCGAGAGTCTGGTTCCAGCCGGCCTCTTGAGAAAGCAGCAGCGCGCTCGGCATCCAAGCCGCATCCAAGGTTACCGGATCGAGTGTGTCGGTAATTCCTGCCAAGCATCACCTCTTGCGCCGATACGCGGCGCATCTTCAGAATCCAGTTGAAACCGAGCGAAATCTCCCGATTCATCAAAGGAGCCGAGTCCGATTTTTCCTCGTGGAAAGGTGCGATCGATGGCTGAGAATCGCGGACTCGATTCCTTTTCCAAAAGAACCTGGATGGAACCCGAAGAGGCATCGCGCACGATTCGCACATCGTGCCATGACTGATCGGGCAGCGCCGCAGAAGCCTCCATGCCGGCGATGCGCCTTCGAGCCGCGCCGTCCACGATGAAGATTCCGTTATGCACGGCGATTTGAGTTCCGGAATTCTCAGAGAGGTGGACGTAATAAAAGTGAAGTGGATCCACATAGTCGAAAACTACGATCATGGACCCTCCGGCGCGGCGCACCTTCACCTTAAGGTCGAAGTTGCCTGCATTGACGCCTTTCAAAAGAGCAAACTGGACCGGGTGTCTGGGCTCGACAGGAGGTCGGGAGCGCTTCATGTGGAGGTAGGGCAGGCTACCCTCCTTGAGTACCTCCCAGTCCTCGGGAAACGGCATTTCCCATGCTGCCAGATTGCCCGACTCGAAGTTATCGTGAATGGACAGACCCACGCTGTCTCCGTAGGAAGGCGCCGTCGGAAGGAAACCGGCACTGACGGCAAGCAGCAGTACGGCCGCAGCCTGCATGTGCCTGAATCTGGATCTTGGGCTGGTTACGCTCTGCGCCGCTACAAGATGTTTGTCCATTTCGCTAGCCTTCCGCGGAAGCATCGCGGGTGCTGACGGTTCCCGGCCGCGGCGGGATAGTGATCGCATAAATCGCCGCCGCCCCCGCCAGTGACGCAACACTCAAGATGATCCACGCGACACGATAGCTATGATATGCATCGAAGATTTCGCCCGCCATCCAAGGCGCGACCCACTGACCTACCGAATAACCCATGATGATCAGCGCCAGCAGTTTGCCGAGCGATGCCACCCCGAAACACTCCGCCGTGACGAGTGGAATTAGCATGTAATCGGCTCCTGTTGAAAAACCGAAGACGGCGGCAAACGCAAGTGCCGCCACGGGCCGGTGAGCGATACACATCAAGGGAATGGCCGCGCCGAGCAGCAAGTAGAAGAACGCCATGGTGTTCTTCTTTCTGTAGCGATCGGCGAGGTAGCCGACGAGCACGCGCCCCCCCAAACTCATGGCGAGCAGGACCGACAGGAAGCGTGCCGCGGCGGAGGTAGAATATCCCGCGTCCTTCATCGCCAGAATGAAATGCTGAATCACTGAATTGATCGCGCCTATCACCAAGGTTGATCCGGCCATGAGCAACCAGAAGTTGGCGGTGCGAACCGCTCCTGAGATTCCGGTTGACGCGGGCTCATCCAAATCTTCTTGTATTCCCTGCGACAATGGGACTCCGTCCGGCGCCAGGCCCATCTCCGCCGGAGTCGAGCGGGTAATCGAAAATCCCACAGGAAAAAGCGTGATCAGGATCAACCCGCCGGTGATCTCCAAAGCGTGACGCCATCCGAAGCCCCGGATCAAGAAATTGACCGCTGGAGGAGAAACGACTCCACCCAATCCAAGACCTAAATACGCATAGCCCATGGCTTGTCCGCGCCGCAGTCGAAACCACTGCGAGACAAGAACCTGATTAGCGATCGGTCCGGCCAGCGAGTATCCGATCACAACGATTACACACAGGGATTCGTACTGCCAGAATTTAGTCATCGAACCCATCAGAATCAACGGCAGGCCGATAATCCCGACGCCGGAGAGAATTACCCAGCGGGCGCCCGCTCGATCGATCAAAACCCCCGCCAGCAAACCGAAAGGCAACCCGGCAAGCAGAAAGCCAAGCAGAAAGCCTTGGGTCACCTGCGCTCGCGTGAAGTTCAAATCGGCTACGAACTCCGGATAGAAAACCGGAAAGCCGTAGAAGATGATGCCGACTGCAAAGAAGAGATTGAGAAATACCGCAGCCACGATCCACCAGCCGTAGAAGACGCTACCAAACATTCGTGCGTCGCGATCTTGTCGGGTGTATGCGACTGGGGGCGTGGTCATTAGAGCATCTCTCTGCAAAGAATATTCACAACGTAGCTATTCGGAACTCGAATTACAAACTCGATAGTTCGGAATCTCGGTCGGGTTACGATCTTTGGAACTGATCCTTGCAGTGCAATGCGCGCTTCATGCGATTATCTCAGAGCTGCGATGCTCGAACCCAATCTAAGATACGAGCTTCCGTGTGAAGAGCCGAAACGGCTCAGCGACGGAGTGGCAAGCCAGGCGAGGACGGCCATTGCGAAACGTCAAAAGCTTATCCACCGGTTGGATGCTTCGCCGCGAGCGAGACAATCCAGGGGGTAGCGCGCAGCCCGCCCCAGTCGTCGGGTCGATGATTGGCCACAAAGATTTTCCGTAGCGTTTCGTCATAGGGAACCAGCGCCTCCCACAGAACGCCGGGCGAATTCGCCCATCGGGGGTCGGCCGGGCCGCCGTCAATGCGCTGGAATTTTGCTCCTGACATTTGCCGGTTCCACATAAAGTCGCGATTGGTAGCAATCAGCCGGTCGATGTCCTCACGGCTGAAGACCCACCCGTGCTCAAAGGCCGCCACAATGCCTTGCAGGTCGATTCCATAATAGCCGCCGTTCGGATGGACGCCCACCCAGTGTTTCACCGAACCATCCGGCTTGTAGTCCCAGGGGCCTGCCGGTTCCCAGTAGTTCCAGACGAAATACTTCCCTTCGTCGCGCGTTTTCATGCGCGACCGCATGAGCCGCCACCACTTTTCAGCGCGCTCCCGATAGACTGGCTTGTTCGTAACATCGAACATTGTCGTCAGCCAGAGCACGATAAGGTTCTCCTTATTGTCAGGGTGCGATATTGCCTCGGAGTTCCGGCGCGCGAACCCTTCGGTCCAACGACCCGTGGCGCGATCGATGCCGAAGTACTGGACGACCCAAAGTCCGCCAGGTTGACTGTCATGCCAGGCCCCGCGGGAATCCCACTTCTCGAAGGTTCGCTCGGCGAGATCCAGATAGGACTGCGCCTTTCCGCCCCATCGGGTTTTCAGGTGAGGCGTTTTCAAGATCTCATTCGCCATTTGGACCATAGGGCGCAACATCATCGCTTCGCCTAACATGCTGTCGTAATCGAATCCCGCCGTTACATCGCTCACCTTGGGCCAGCCCAGGAATCCGTCCGGTTCCGTCACGCTCCGCCGAATGCAGGAGTCTGACCAGTCGACGGACCGCTCCACCCATTTGGAGTCGTGAGTGGCTAGATAGCCGTAGTAAAAGCCATCGAGAAATGGGCTGACCATCCAACCCAGTTCCTCAGCCAATTCTGTATCGCAGTAGCGATTTTGAATCGAATCCTTGAGGATGAACTTTTCCCATCGCGCCATCCAATCTTTGGCGGTCGAATCGGGGAGCCACCCTGATGGCGGCCCGGCAGCGAACGCGAGACCTGCGCCGATGCGAGACGGGCTGACCGCCGAAACTGCGGCAAGGGCTTGGGCGGAAATCCCTTTCAGAAATTTGCGGCGTTTCACGGAGTTTTAGATCTCTCCTCGCTTCATCTGTTCCATCAGATAGTCACATGAGCGAACACAGATAGCCATGATCGACAATGCAGGATTAGGGCTTGGATTCGTCGGAAAGCTCGATGAATCCATTACAAAGAAATTCTGAATTTCATGCGCTTGTTGAAATTGATTTAGTATCGACTTCTTTGGGTCGCTTCCCATGCGCACCACACCCGCCTCATGGTTAGGCCGATAAGGTATGGGCGGCTTTGGATGGCGGTTAATATTCTTGGCGCCGGCCGCCTCCAGCATCTCGCCGGCCGACTCCATTGCGTCTTTCGCCATGGCGTCTTCGTTCTCGCCATCCGACACGTGAAATTTGATGACCGGAATTCCGTACGCATCTTTCACCGTGCTATCAATTTCCACGAAGTTATCGAAGCGAGGCAGTATCTCGCCCCAACCAGTTATGTCGAAGGTAACCTGGGGCGTTTGCAGCGCCTTCTTGTAAGCTTCGCCGTAACCGGGCGCATCCCAGTTGAAATCCACCGAGGTGTACCCTTCGTAGCCATAAGTACGCAGAAAATCCTTGCTCGCCGGCTGTCCCTTGATGTTGCGAAAGGGGACGATGTAAACTCCCGCCGGCCTTATGGACCCTCCAAGAGATGGCTTCATGCCAAACTGCGGGAACTCGCCGGAAGCGCCCGCGTTCCCTATGTGCGTGGTGAAGTAATGCCCCAGCACTCCGCTCGAGTTGGCCAGGCCGCCTGGATGCTGAGGAGTGGCGGAATTCAACATGATGCGAGCTGACTCTTGGTTCTGAGCGCAGAGGATCACAACGCGCCCGAAGATCTCTTTTGTCTCTTTCGTGTTCCGGTCAACATAGGAGACGCCGCGCGCGCGATTTTTATCCGGGTCCATCAGCACCTGGTGCACCATGGCATTGGTGATCAAGGTGCAATTGCCGGAATGCACCGCATCGGTGACGGTAGTGAACGCGGGATTGAAGTAAGAACGCGACACGCATCCGCGCTCGCAGGGGCCGCAATAGTGACACGCGCCTCGGCCGTTCAAATTCTGGGTGAGGGCAGCGGTGGGCTGAAGAGTGGTGGTACGTCCGAACTTCTCTTTGACCCGGTTGCGAAAATGGGTCTCCAGGCAGGTTAATGGAAACGGAGGCTGATATATACCATCGGGAAGCGTCTCCAGGCCCTCGGCCATGCCGTTGACGCCGATGTATCTCTCCACCAGGTTGTAGTAGGGCGCAATATCCTTGTATTCCAGCGGCCAGGGTTCGCCATAACCATCGCGCAATGGAGCTTTCAATTCCCAGTCGCTATAGCGAAGGCTGATGCGGGCCCAAACATTGGTGCGACCACCCACCACCCGGGTTCGGCCGAGCCAATTGTAAGGTTTGTCCGGGGCAGTGGTGTAAGGCTCCTCGATGTCATCACAGTACCAGTCGGCGGTGTACTCGCTGAACGCGTAGAGCTTGGATTGGAGCGGTTGCGATTTTTTATAGACTTCCCGGGCCATGTTGCGATATTTCAGCTCGAATCTGGGCTTGTGTTCAGAAAAATTGCGAGCCGTCTGCGCTCGTCCTGCCTCCAGGAGAGCTACTTTCAATCCCGCTTCGGAAAGCCTTTTGGCGGCCCATCCGCCGGATGCGCCAGATCCTACGACTAGAACATCGTAGGACTGTTGAGCCTGATTTGCAGGAAGACTCACGGTAAGATCTCCATCAAGATCAAAGATTAGCTTCCGGAAGCGTGCAACTGTGCATACTCCTGAAGAACATGTTATGAGTCCAGCCAAGCTCCATCATCCCCATTTCAGAGGAGTAGTAGCAGTCCGCAATCCACCCTCTCAACTTCAGGAATGACGATAAGAGGGCGCTGCCTTCCGGCGCCGTTGAAACCGCAGTCAACAGAGAGTCGCGCTGCGCCGCGGAGAGCGTCTGGAAAGGGGCATTGAAGCGCTGGTTCGATTCCGCTTGGATAGCAGAAAGCGCTTCAAGAAATTTATTTTGACCAACAGGATTGTCCACGCTCAGCAAGAGATCCATAAAGCGCGCCACGGACGCGTTCGTAGAGCCCGGAATGATGGCCTCCGCCAGTGATTCCACCGCTTCGTAGTTAGTCGCCAGAAACAGTGGCTTCCAATTCGCATCGGCAGCATCGGAGACGCCGGAGGCTGTCAAACCGCCCCATGCGGGGTGCGATCCGGCTAACGACAATGCGGCGGTCAATTTAACAAGTCTCTTCGAAAGTTCCCGGCGCGAGATAGACTCACTCGAGAAGAAAGTCTCTGATGTGGTTTCAATCCGCGGCGTGTCGCTGTTTTCAGGCATGGAGAACAACCTCATTGACTTCTAAACTAATCCTCGCGTAGAAGGGCGGGCGCCTCAGAAACTGCCGTCGCGTCTCTCAAACTTCGTCGGCTTTCCCAGGATCACGCCGCCGGCGCTAAACCACTCGGCCGTCATCTCGATTAACTCTTCCTCGTCGACAAGCGCCGGCCCCAGCAGTTCAGTGCACCGAGACGCGTCGCTGAGGAGAGCGCTGGCCGACTCGGTCCCCACGAAATTCGGCGTCTTGCCGAAACGGCGGCCAAACCTGAGTGCGACATCGCGAACAGATACTTTCTTGCCGGTCACATTGAGAATGCAGGCGGGCGACTCGCAGAGAGCAAACGAGCGCAGGCAATAGGAATTGCAGTCGCCCTGCCAAATCACATTTGCGAATCCATTCGTCAGGTCGATCGGCGCTCCGGAGACGACTTTCTCGCAGATGTCCACCAGAACTCCATAGCGAAGATCGACAGCATAGTTAAGGCGGAACAGGAGAACGCGGGTTCCAAGGGAGTTTGAGAAGTACTCGAAAATTCGCTCCCTTGCCAGAGCGGATTGCGCGTACTCCCCCGTGGGCGCCACCGGTGTTTGCTCATTTGCGCCCGGGCCATCGGCAGAGACAAACGGGTAAACATTGCCGGTAGAGAAAACAACAATCCGGGAATCCCGAAACCGGCGGGCTGCCAGACCCGCGACCCACGCGTTGGTGGCCCACGTGGCGGCCAGATCCTTATCCGATCCAAATTTCCGGCCCACCATGAAGACCACGTTGGGAGCGTCAGGCAACGCATCGTATTCAGCCGGATCGAGAAGGTCCGCTTCCACAACCTCGATGCGATTGGACGATTCCGCGAACAGCCCGGCCCTGTTCTTTCGCACCACCGCGACCACTCGGTGCTTGAGTCCCGCCGCCTCAACAGACCGTGCCATCCGCATCGCCAGACTGGGACCGATCTTGCCGCCTGCGCCGAGAAGAATCACGTCGCCCTGGAGCCGGGATGCGGCTTCAATATCCCAGGTGGAGGGCGTACTCAGGCCTTCTTCGAGTTCGCTCTCAGTGCGGATCGTGTGAAGCATTGGATAGCCCGTTCTTTCTGGTAGAACTTGTTCTTATCTGCAATCGACCGTATCCTATGAGCGGTGGATTGTCAAGACGCATGTCTGTTGAGTCCGGTTTCAGCCTTGACGTACCAGATAAGATGGCCGAACTCAACAACGTATGAACTTTTCCCCCGAAAGTGCCCAGAGCGCAAGCGCACCGCGCTCGACGGTCGCTTCGCAATTGCAACCTGGGGCAAGAGCTTCGCGGATCCGAGTAAAATGGCCGGTTGACACGACACGAAGGGGTCTTCGCTCACCATGACAAATGCAAGGCGCACGATTGGTCCGGAAGTGGTTTTCGCGGCGCTGGCCGCCTTGATGTTGCTTCCTGCGGGGAGCAATGGACAGCCGCTCGCTGCTGGAACGGCTGCCATCCCGCCGACCTCCGCCGCACAAACGCCGCAGCCCAAATACAAGAACGCCAACCTGCCGATCGAGGATCGGGTAGCCGACCTGCTGCCTCGGATGACGCTGGAAGAGAAGATCGACCAGATCGCCACGGGCTGGGAAAACCGGATGGAGGTGTCCGACCCCACTGGAACTTACACCACCGACGAGGCACGAAAGGTGACTCTGAACGAGTGGGGCACGGAGATGAACCTCAATCCGCGCCAGTTCGCAATTCTGCGCAATGGAATTCAGAAGTACTATCGCGAGAAGACGCGACTCGGCATTCCGGCGATGATTTACAGCGAGTCGCTGCACGGACTCATGGAGTTTGGCGCAACCAGCTTTCCGCAGACGCTTGCCCTGGCCAGCACCTGGGACCCGGCGCTGGTGAAGCGAGTGTTTACCGCGGCCGGGGACGAAGCCGGCTCACGCGGCGTGGACCAGGTATATTCTCCTGACCTCGATATTGCTCGCGATCCGCGCTGGGGCCGCACGGAAGAGACATTTGGCGAAGATCCCTACCTGGTGTCGCGCATGGCGATTGCGGCAATCGAGGGCTTGCAGAGGGATTCGTTTGAAATTGATCGGCACCATGTGCTGGCCACCGCCAAGCACTTTGCCGTGCATGGGCAACCGGAAGGGGGCACCAACACGGCGCCCGGCAACTACTCCGAGCGGATCATTCGCGAGAACTTCCTGGTTCCGTTTCAGGCCGCTGTCGAGCAAGCGCACGTGGGCAGTGTGATGGCATCGTACAACGAGATCGACGGCGTGCCTTCACACATGAACCGCTGGCTGCTCGAGAAGGTTCTGCGCGAGGAGTGGGGGTTCCGAGGCTACATCACCTCCGACGCCGACGGGCTCGACATGCTGGTGAGCACACATCACGTGGCTGGTGACATAGGGGAAGCGGCGCGCCTGGCGCTGGCCGCGGGGGTGGATTACGACCTTGAACTTTCCAATGCCGGCGTCTATCGGACATTGATAGGTCAAGTGAAGCAGGGGCTGGTCCCGGAGAGCGATGTGGACAAGGCAGTCACCCGCGTGCTGATCGCCAAATTCCGGCTTGGGCTATTCGACGATCCTTACGCGGACCCCGACTATGCGGAGCGCATCACCAACAACGAGGAACATCGCAGACTCGCGGCGGAGGCGGCGCGCAAGGCGATCGTGCTGCTCAAGAACGAGAAGGATCTGTTGCCGCTCGACCTCGCCAGGCTGACGACAATCGCGGTCATTGGTCCGAATGCTGCGGACGTTCACCTAGGCGGATACAGCCGCGATCCCGGACAGGGAGTGAGTATTCTGGATGGAATACGAGCTCGAGCCGGGAGCAAGGCCACCGTGCTTTACGCGGAAGGATGCAGGATCACGAATGCGCCGCAGGGCTATAAGGGCGCATATTTCGATCCCGTGGAACTGATCGATCCCAAGACACAGACGGCATCCATCGAAGCCGCCGTGGAGACCGCACGCAAGGCCGATGTGGCCATCCTGGTGGTAGGTGAAAACGAGAGCACCAACCGCGAAGCCGGAGAGGACCACCGCGGCGACCGCGATTCGCTCGACCTGCTCGGCGCGCAGAACGAACTGGTGAAAGCCGTAGTGGAGACCGGCACGCCGACCGTGGTGCTGCTCATCAATGGGCGGCCGCTCTCGGTCAACTACATCGCGGATAAAGTCCCGGCAATCCTGGAGGGCTGGTATCTGGGCCAAGAAGGCGGTACAGCCGCGGCAGAGATACCATTCGGCGATGCCAATCCGGGTGGAAAGCCATTGTATTTCCCTTTGCTACCGGGGGCAATCTGTTTCTGGTTGCTGCCGCGGGAGTTCTCGTGTTCAGTGAGAGGATCGGCCGCTTTGGAGTGGCCGGTATACTGACAGGCATTCTCTCGCTTGTACTACTCAACCTCGCCCAACCCATGCTGCGAGATGCTCAACTGCATCGACCATTGCGCAATTCCGTCGACGGCAATCGATGGGTAGGCGGCCGGGTCGAGTTCATCCAGCAAATCCGATTGCGAAGTACACGGTTCCACTGCGATGCACCGAAAGGGCCGATCGCTTCCCGCCGGAAATCCGTAGTTGTTGAACCAGACACCCACGACAGGCAGTGCGCGCAAATCGAAGGAAAAGCGCAGCGAGTGTGCCGGAAGCCGCAACGCGCACCATCCTTCTGTCATTCCGGTCACGAAGACTTTCAGATCCGTGCCGTGGGGAATCCAATCGTTGGATAGAGTTGTGCCCTTGAATGTTGGCCATGCCCGCACCTCTCCATCCCCGGGAAAGAGACGAAAGGTCAAGTCTCCGGGAGCCATTTCAAGGTCAAACTCGCACGGCACTGAGATCAAGGCATGCGCCGACCAGAGATAGCGAATCGGAATCTTCCCTCGATTCTCGACCTGATAGGAGAACTCCAGTGTCTGCTCATCCACGAAGCATATTTTCTTGGTTGCGAAGTAAGGCAGTGCGCTTCCTGTCGCCTCGATCACAATCTCTCTGGCATCGGCCGTTGTTATGTTCCAAACGGTGTGTGTCCACTCGCCCAGATCGGGAAGATGCGTTCCCGCCCAAGGCGCATCAGGATATGTTCCAGCAGCGACATTGGGAAAGCAATCGTCCATCCCACTTGTGTCGTACTTCAACCAATCACCATCAAGTGGAATAGTGCGATATGGTCTCTGCGGCGGGACCAGGAGGTCACATCCCGACGCTTTATCATGGATTTGGCCCACCTTGCCGCCAACTTCAGGAAGAACTGTGACAAGCAGTGCAGATGACTCAAGTTGAACCAATGTTCAGAATCCTCTCCCTGATCTGCATGAGGCCTATCTCGGCTCTAACCCTGGAAATAACTTAGTTCGGAGCGCTTAGACCGTTCCAGTTTATAACTCAATGTGTCTGGCCTTTTCTCCCTCGGCCCGATCCCGTCCAGCCATTCGGACGGAAATCACCGAGCTTGGCGTTCGCGTCGTTCTATGCGAGAAGGCCTGGTGAACAATAAGCACTGGAGGTGGATGTGAAATCGGCATTGGCAGGGTCACGGGTTAAAGCGGCGCCGAGCGGAACGACAAAGATGACAACCCCGTTAAGGATGCAAACAACGCACAGGTCCGTGTTAACGCTGTTTGTGCTCTTAAATATCGTTCCGGCTGTCGTGCTGTGCCAATCGCTCGAACAGCTCAAGGTCCACGTCTCGGTTGGCTATACGTCGGTTCAGCGCGCGCCATTCTTTGTAAAACTGATTCCATCCTCCAGTGTATCGGTCGACAAACAGGAAGAATGGCGAGGCACAGCCGGCGCCGGCCAAGTTGAGTCCCAGACGTACACGCTTAGATATCCAAAGGTGAAGATCCAGCCCGTCCAGGGAATGCACGTGATCTGGTCCGACCTGATCGCTCACAGCGATGCCGACACGGTGCACCGTCTCTCCCAAGATCCCGCATGGCGTGTAGATGCGCGCAAAATCACGGTCGAGCTAAACCCCGAGGGAACGAGTGGCTTCTCGTTAACCCTCGATCAATTGCTTCAGGTCAAGACTTTCTGGATTCCTTCCCTCGATCTGTATGTGAGTGCTGGCGATGCTCCGGCCTCTTATTCCGATACGCAGCGCCAGCTTGCCCAGTACGCAGGAATGCGCGTCCTCGATCAAGTCGAACGGGCGCCTGAAGCAACTTACGGCGCGTTTAAGACGAAGTGGGCGGATATGGGAGACCCGAATTACGCCCATCCAGTGCAGGAAGGCCCAGGTCACATCGTCTGCCTCAGTTGGGATTCAACTCTTGACAAGTTCGGCATTGATCGTGGTGCGGGAGTCTGGAGTGACTATGGGAATCCAGATGCGCTCCGATTTTGGTTCGAGTTTGCGAATCTGGCCGAAGGGATTGGTCCGTACCGGAAGAGTCAAACGCTGCATGGCGGATTGCCGGTCGTCTCCACTGTCTTTGAGCGTGAGAATGTGCGCTACGAGGTGGAGCAGTTCGCATATCCGCTGGACGCTCCTCCGCAGCAGCGGCAAGGCGATGTGAACATGGTGTTGCTGCAGCGGGTGCGAATGACAGACCTGTCAGGACAGGCGCGAGTCATCCCCGTCACCATGGTGCATGAGCGCAACCTACCGTCCCAGGACGATCCAGGCATCACGGACGAACATGTTGACGGGCAGCTTCTGATCGAGGAGCAAGCACATCACAACGTTCTGCTTGCAATCAGCCCCGAAGGCGCCAACGCGTCGTGGGCTGGCGTCCAGGAAGAAGGTCAGAAAGCAAAGCGAGTGGATGTTACGCTTTCCGTTTCTCTCCCAGCCAACGGTGCAAATGAATTCGTGGTTTCCTTGCCTTTCTCACCTGTCCCTGTCGATCAACGTAACACTCTGGCCAGTTTGAACTATCCGGATGCAAAGGCGCGCACTTTGGAATTCTGGTCATCGTATTTGGCGCGAGGGGCACAGTTCGATGTTCCGGAACAGGAGGTAAATGATCTCTTTCGCGCTAACCTATGGCATGCCCTAATGCTCCCGCGCAAGCACAGCGACGGCCAAATCGATTTCCCTTACTCCAACTTCGCCTATTCCCAAACTGGAACGCCTTGGCCAATCAACCAAGCCGTATATGTCGACTACATGCTTTATGGACTGCGCGGCTATAACAAGATAGCAACCGGGGAGCTCAGCACGATTTATCGTAACAATCAAGAATTAAATGGCCGAGTAACCGGGTGGGCGCATTGGCTTGCGTACACTCCAGGGATGTTATACGCCGTCGCGCAAAATTATCTCTTGTCGAACGACCAGGAAAGCTTTGAAGCCTTGCTCCCAGATACGCTCAAGGCCCTAGATTGGTCCATTGCGCAGGTACAAAGCGCGTCTTCGGCTCCCGGTCTGACGCGAGGGCTTGTTGCCGGTCCGCTGAATGATCTGACCGGCACCGGATATTGGGCGTTTAACCAGGCTTATCTTTACGCGGGAATCGAACTGATGGGACAAGCGCTGGCGCGAAACGGCAATCCACGAGCCGCGGAATGCCTGAAGGTCGCGCAAGACTATCGTGCTGCAATCGAGCACGGCATAAGCGTGGCCAGCGTGCAGTCGCCGCTGGTCCAATTGCGCGATCACACTTGGATTCCATACGTGCCTTCAAACGCTTCCGAGCCTGGACGAAACTTCCAACTCTGGTATCCATCTGATGTGGACACCGGCGCTACACATCTCCTTCGACTGAAAGCGCTATCCACGCAGGGCAAACTCGCGAGTTCACTACTGAATGATCAGGAAGACAATTTGTTCCTGCATGGGTGGGGCCTGGCAAATGAGCCCGTATACAATCAGCAGGCGACCGCCTATCTATTACGCGATGATGTGAAAGCAGCCATAAACGCCTTCTACAGTTTAATGGCCGGCGGCTTCAGTCACGGCGTATTTGAGCCTGTTGAACACCGTTGGCGCTGGGGACAGTACTTTGGACCGCCAAGTACAGATGGCGCCTGGTTTGAGTTGTACCGCAACATGCTCGTGCGTGAGGCGGATGACCAAACCTTGCTCTTGGCACAGGCAACGCCGAGGGCATGGCTGGAAGATGGGAAGCGTATCTCGGTGAGAAACGCTCCAACATGGTTCGGCAACATCTCATTCGAAATACATAGTTCGGCCGACTCCGGAACTGTCGGAGCGACATTCCAACTCCGAGGTCGCCAGCCTGGAACAACAATTCTGTTGCGGATACGCCACCCTCAGGGAAAGCTCATTCAACACGTGACGCTTAACGATAAGCCGTGGGAGGACTTTGATCCACAGAAGGAGTGGATCAGAATTCCCCAAGTGAGCCAGGAGAAATACTCGATCGTTGCCACCTATTAGGGATCAGCAACGGGAGGAGGGTTTGGAGTTGCAGTCCCCAACCGTTGCCAACGTGGTCTATCCGCCCGAGCGAAAAGCCGGAAGGCTGTTTCGGAACAACACGCCTTGCGCGGTCTTTTCATCAGATGGGACTACCACGTGGAGTACCTTACCACCATGATCAACCCCGCCTTCCCATAACTGCTGCTGCGGCATGGACAAAAACAGTTCTAGCTGAAACGACGCTGCGCGAGCCATGCCAGTATTTCGTTTTCGTACACTGTAACCGCCAGCGTGCTTACCAGTACGATTCCCCCTCCAATAATCACGAACGGCGTGAGGGTCTCTTTTAGGGCTAACACAGCAAGCAGCCCCATAAAGAATGGCAGCGCATAACTGCTTAGATTAGCCTGTGTCACGTCAAGCCGCTTCAATATCGAAAAGAACAACAACATCGATGCACCGTAGACGACAAGAGCCAGTTCCAGGACTCCCCCGAGTGCACCGCTATTCATACGCGATATTTCTGCCCAACGGAGCGGCTCAACCCAAATAAACAACGGGATACTGAACATGCTTGCGACTGCGGATGTGTAAACCAGGACCTCGAGTTCCGTGTACTTTTTGTCGATTAGTAGCTTGCAGTATGTGTTGTAGAAAGCAGATGCAGCGCAGGCTACAAGAAAAAGCAAATCCCCGACCAAGTATCTCCTGACTCCGAACTGGGAACTGCGGAGATCGGGAATCGACGTCATCAGAACGCCCGCGAGCGCGAGTAAGAAGCCGACCACGCGCACTGAAGTCAACTTTTCGCCCAACATGATAGACGCAGCAATTGCAACCAGTACGGGAATACTCAACGTGATAACCGCGGCATTTGCGGCGAGGGTTCGTTGAGCGCCAAGGGTATAGGCAAACTGCAGAAGGAAGAAGCCAAAGAGCCCTGCAATCAGGAAGTGTTTGGCGTCTTGCCACTGCCATTGGGGTGCTCTGCCCTGTCTTTTACCTTCGTATAGCAGCACCGGCAGGAAGAGCAGAGTGCTAAGGATCATGGGCACAAAGGCGATAGCCACGGGGCCCAGGCGATCGCCAATGAGTTTGATCACAATCACCTGCGTGGCCCACATAAAGTTGACCAACATCAGACAAAGCCAATCAAAGTATTTGTTCGTCTCAAGTGTCAAATCTCTTTCCTTCCCGAAGCAGACTTACAGCCCATACCATCTGCACGGAAAGTCTTGACCGTGCGAGAGAAGAAGCGAAGGGACGTTGCACATTGTTTGTGCATGATCTCACTCGTCCGCAGAACGAAAGGCTGCCTTATGATTCCTCTCGCCTACACTTCCGGCTATTTTCCAAGTAGCTTATGCGCCCAATCAACGGGCTCCATGGCCCAGGACTCCATCCCGTATGGCTCAAGGTGAATTTCACCCGGCGCAGAACCGGGCAAGAGCTTCACGTCCGGCAATGGACGAAGGCGCGCATTTTCGTCTTCAGATGGAGATTGCGCATCGAGCAGTCTGCGATGGGCGACCAGGGCTTCTGTCAGGCCTTGTGCATTGAGCTTGATAGTGACCGGCGTACCCGAAAAGTTCCAAACCAGAAGATTGTAGGTTTCGTACACCTTATCGTAGGCCAGGAAAGCATGAACTGAGTCGTCGTTCGAGTCGGCCTCAAGACGGTCACCGGTCACCCTCGCTAGCAGTTCGAAGGTGAAGTACGCGGGCCGCATGACGTTCTGATAGTCAAACAGCCCCGAATATTGTGGCATCCGGTTCCACCAACTCGCCATAAACGAGGCTCCCCCAGGCGAGAAGAACGGCGCAAAACGATCGCGGTCAACATGGTAATCACGGATATGGTAAAAGCACGAATACGTCAGGCCGGACGCTTTCATGCGCCAAGCTGTTTCCGCGACAAAAGCCGGCTGAACGCGGGGATCCTTAGGCGGCACGGTCAGTCCCATATTCCACTCATCGAGTATCGTTTCAGGCCGCAGCGATCGATGTTGCGCAAGCAAGGCTTTCACTCCCTCGATCGTTCCCTGAATGGCCTTTGGGTCGCTGTTATAAATGTGCCATGACACGAAGTTTAGCGGCACCTTCTCCTTGTCGCAGAACGCAATCAGCGCTGGAAGAAGAGGCGACTTCCAATAGGCTTGGGCAGGACCACCAACCCGGGCAGTTGGATCGGCCCTGAGGACAGCGGCAACCGTATGCCGATAGTAGCGCACATAGTTTTCCGGAGTGAATCGATAAGGCGAGCCTCCCGACTCTCCGATATCTCCCTCGTTGCCGATCTCCCAATAGAAGCCGCTCAGGCCTTTTTCCCGGTAATGACTCACCATTTGAGCGATCAGCGTCTCCCACTTATCGTAGTCATTTGGATCCACCACATCCTGGTCGGTCTTTGGAAACAACACCTTTGGCTTGATGGTGATGCACATCAATGGCACAGCGCCGGCCCGGACGATTTCATCGACAGATTGGTCGAGAGTATCAAAGTGATAGCGTCCATCTTCCGGAAGCAGATCGAAGTACTCCTGGACAAACAACCGTATTAGACGCGGATGAAGGGCACGAATCTCGGCAATGCGGTTATCCCAAATCGGGTCCGGCGAGAGGCCACCTTGCCCGAGGGAAATGTGATCCATCTCCATGGGGCCTATACTCTTGGCAAAATTGAGCGTCAATGTCGCATTACGGGTTTGTGCGGCAGCTCCGGAGATCATTCCGGCCGCAAGAACAAAGGTAAGGAACCGCGTGACTTTCATTAGTCTCCTCCATTGAGGCTTAGAGAGCCGGCCAGGCACAGGCTCCCAGATATTATCTGCACTTCTCGAATGGCCTGAGAAGCACTGCGACTAAGCGCGCTTTCTTGCCGAGCTTGCGGTCCAGCCGCCATCCACGGGGAGCGCAATTCCCGTGACGTAGGAGGACTCATCTGAGGCAAGAAACAGTGCAGCCCATGCGACTTCCTCTGGAGAGCCGACGCGGCCAAGCGTAGTCTGATCGCACTGCCATTGATAGTGAGGGTCGCCTGGTCCTTCCGCAATCCGTGTTTGGATTGGCCCAGGACACAGTGAGTTGATGCGGATATTATCAAGACCATAGTCATAGCAGACGCTCATCGTATAGCCAAGAAGCGCCGCCTTCGTCGCAGTGTAGGCTACTGAAGTCATCATGCCTTCCATCGCCTGAATGGACGCAACATTCACGATGGAACCAGACTTCTGGGCAATCATGTAGGGCAAAACCGCTTTCGTGAAGTAGTGTGTACCCATGAGTGCAACGTCGATGCACTTGTGCCACTCTTCGTCAGTCGACTCCAACACGGCATGGAAGTCGGGAGCAAGATAAGCTGCATCGTTGCAGAGAATATCGATGCGTTCCGTTTGAGCAGCTGCAAGCTTGACGGCGCGTTCGATGTCTTCCCGCTTCGATACGTCGCCCTTGCAAAATGCGGCCTTCCCACCTTTCTCGCGAATGCCGGACGCGACGCTCTGGCCCGTCTCTTCTTCTATGTCGACCACCAGAACCCAGGCTCCTTCATCGGCAAATCGTTCACAGATTGCTCTCCCTATTCCGTTGGCCCCGCCAGTAACAATTGCAATCTTGTCTTTCAGCCGGTTCATACGCTCTCCATTCGGTACTTCTCGATTGTTGCCTCATTCACCTCGACACCCAGCCCTGGCCCTTGTGGAACCCTCAGAAAGCCATCTTCAAGCCGGATCGCGCTACAGCATAAGTCGCGACTCAAGGGACCGCTTGTAACATTGAATTCCTGAAAGACGGATCTGCGCATGAAGGCGTTCAGATGCAGCGAAGCGGCGGTAAGCAGGTCTGAAGTCCACGCGTGGGGAATACAGAGCCGGTTATGAAGTTCCGCCAGATGCAAAATCTTGCGTGCTGCCGTGAAACCCCCACAGCGAGATAGATCCGGCTGGATCACATCGACTTGACCCCGCTCGATCAGGGTGCGAAAGCCCCACTCCGTGGCCTCCTGCTCACCGCAGGCAATCAGCGTGTCAACGGCGCCTGATAGCTGAGCGTATCCGTCATAATCTTCGGGCGATAACGGCTCCTCAATCAGAAAAGGTCGAAAAGGCTCAAGCCGCCGCACCATTTGAATCGCTTCCTTGGCCGTGCGATGGATGTACCATCCGGTATCGATCAGCAACTCAACGCGGTCTCCCAAGGCCTTCCGCGCCGACGCCACGAGCTCGACATCCCGCTCACGATCTTCTCCGAAAACTCCCCACCCGAATTTTACGGCGGTGAATCCTTGCTCCACATACGCGCGACTCGCCTCAGCCATCCCCTCAGGGGTGGAACGAAACAATGTACTCGCGTAAGCAGGGACTTTATCGCGATAGCCGCCGCCAAGCAATTTATAGATTGGCTGCCCGACTTTCTTCCCCACGATATCCCAAAGTGCTATATCGATCCCAGAGATAACCTGCATGACGGCCCCGCGTCTGCCGTAGTACACGGAAGCCATGTACATCTTGTGCCAAAGACGCTCAACCTCGAACGGATCTTCTCCGATAAGAACCGATCTGAGACCCAGGAATCCTTGAACCGAGCCTTCAGATGGAGCGTCGACAATTGCCCGCGCTACATGCGGTTGGGTTTCGAGATCGGCATACCCTGTAATTCCGGCATCGGTTTCGACTTTGACGATGCCCAGATATTTAATTCCGGAGGCTTCTTCACCGCTGGCTGTTGAATGATATGCTGTTGGGGATTCCAGTACGATTACGTTAACGCCGGTAATCTTCACACATTCTCCAATCCGAGACAGGTCAGCGTCGGGCTGTAAATGAGTCGCTCAATCTCTTCGCCGCTTAACCGGGGAAGATTTGTGCCCTCGGCGAAGTGGTTGATGTTGCGCAACCCGTGAATCTGCGCTTCAGGGGTGGTGAAGGGATAGTCGGAACCGAACAGAATCTTGTCGAGTACACCGTATTCTTTGGCCATAATCAGCGCATTATAGAACTGCCAAGGACGATAATTCAGCGCCGAGATATCCGAGTAGAGGTGAGGATGCTTACGGATGAGAACGAGCGTGTCAGCGATCCACGGATGTCCCAGATGGGCGATGATCATTCTCAATTCGGGAAACTCAATAGCTACGTCATCCAGCAGAATCGGTAGTGCATACTTCAACGGGCCTGTTCTAACGAATGTAGTTCCTTGATGAATCATGACGGGAAGCTGATGTGCCTGACAAAACTGGTATACCCTCATCATCCTGGGATCGGCGGGATGAATGTTTTGATAGATCGGACCGAGCTTGACACCGCGTAGTTTGAGCCGCACGATTTCATCAAGCGTTTCGTAGATCGGATCGACCGCGGGGTCGATTGCGCCGAACCCTATGACCTTTTCCGGATGGCTTGCGGCATACGTAGCAATGTAATCATTCGGAACCCGCAGCCCCGAGTGATGGGCTCGCAGGCCGAATACGATTACCTTATCGACACCTGCCATCGCTCGCAGGTGCTTTTCAGGTGGAATGTCAAGATCCAGTTTATGCCCACGACTCCTTGCATTCGCCTCGTTTACAAATTCGTCGGAGAGATGGCCGGGATAGGCCCACACATGAGAGTGGCAATCAACCAGCATAATCCAACACCTCTATCAATTCAGGTTAGCGTAAATCTAACATCCACACCGCGGAAGAACAACGATGAGGCTAGTCTCAAGTCATGAAGCATCCTGCTAATCGGATGCTGAGAATGCGGACCGGTGCCGGCTGCTGGGTGTCAATTCCCCTACATCGACTGTGGAGCGGTTTCTGGAACTTCGATACGCGAAAAGAATTCCGGAACACCGGGAATCTGCGCTTTGACCCGGAAGAGAGCTCCCGCCATAGGGTCGCACCCCTCCGAGGTCTTTCCGCCGGCTGTAGTGATATAAATGTCGTTATATTCGTCGCCGCCAAAGGTCAAGCTCGACACCTGGGGAGTTGGAAGATTGATCCGCTCGGCAATCTTGCCATCGCTACTTAGGCGAACAATACTAGCCCCATCCCATAGAGCGCACCACAATCTGCCTTCAGCGTCGAGAGTCGCCCCATCCGGGAGACCCTCTGCCTCATCGAAACGGGCAAAGACGCGGCGATTGCTGATCGAGCCGTCTTCGAGATTGTAGTTGAACAAATAGATCTCTCTGGCGAGCGAGTCGGTATAGTAGAAACTCTTGCGATCCAGGGCAAACGCCATGCCATTCGAGCAGCCAATGTCATCCAAAAGCAAGTGAATAGAACCGTCTTGATCGAGCCGGTAAAGCCTCCCTTTACCTTCTCCATTGGGCACGGTGCCGCAGAAGACGCGGCCGCAAGGATCGGCAATGGCATCATTGAAGCAGCATTGCCGCTCAGCCGGAATTTCCGGCACGATCTCAGAAACCACCCCTTCGCGCCAAAGAGCGATCGTGCCCCTATCCATGAACAGAAGTAGCGCCCCGTCCGCCTGAATGGTGAAGCCCCCAACTGGCCTGCCCTGATAACACTGCTCATACGCACCAGTTGAGGGAGCATAGCGGAAGAGGCGTCCGGCCGGAATATCGGTCCAATATAGCCGCCGCTCAATCATGTGCCAGAGTGGGTTCTCGCCGGTCTCGCAGGCATAATTCGCAATGACATCTAGTTGAGCTGGCATTGAAACCGTAGATCGTTCGAGTGCCATAGTCTTGTCCGCCCCTTTCAGGACTTGCGGATGCTAGAGCCGCAATCGCACTCTCAGCCTTGTCAGTACAGTTGCGATGACTACGACGATCGCCGTGAAGATGGCGGCCCAGACAGCCCCCGGCCAACCCATATTCAAGTGTTTCCCGAAATATATGATGCCCGCCGCACCTAGGATGTATGCCCAGACGTCTGGGATTAGGTATGTTGTCAAGGTATTGGTGCTGGCGGAATGAGCGAACTTTGCCCACGCGGTTCGCCTTTTCACGTCGCAAATGAAGTGCAACGCAGTGAACAGCAGAATGGCAGCTCCAATGCTGAAGAGGCTCCATGTTGGTGTTCTTCTGAGCTTCGAGATGCCGAGCGGGATAAGAAACCATCCCGCCGTCAGGGTCAGCAAGCCGGCCGCTAACCCGAACTGGATTCTCACGCGAAGGCTCTTCCGTTGATATGCGCCGAAATAGATGACGGAGGTTGCAATCCCGGCCATGGTCATGGCAGCCAGAGAGCCGTTGCTGCAAAGCCTAAAATACTCGGGAAGCGGGACAGTGACCCACCTTGCCACAGTAAGCACATTGAACGCGATCAGAGCGGCAAACCATGCAAACGGAGCCCAGAGCCAACGCCGCGTTGGAATGTACAGGATGGCCACGACCAGGTAAGTGAAACCAATCTGTCCCAATATGTCCGGATTGGTTAAGCCGATCCAGGATACATCTCCTTGAACCGTGTTGCTGCGAAAGATCGCAAACATCGCAACGACCAGCACCAGGCCGAAGCCGCGCAGCCAACGGTGCAGGGCGGCGTTTCGTTCAGAGACTCCATATGAGTTTAAGAACAGTGCAGAGCCCGTCAGCGCGAGAAGCGCCCACACGTAGGAGTTAATGCTCGTGCGCACCTTGTCGCTGGCATGCGCATTCGCCAATATGAGTCCAAGTACCATGAGGCTGGCTGCCCGAACCGTAACATGACGCCAGAGAGCGGGAATTGATGGGTTTCTGTTCAGCCGCTGCTGGATGGCAAGTGGCATCGACAAGCCAACAATGAACAGAAAAAAGGGGTAAACCATATCGACATAGGTCATAACGTTGACCTCGGCCGTCGCGTGGTAAGTCCACCAGGGCAGGCTGCGGACCGCCGCCAGTTCGTTAACGAAGATCATCACCACCATGGTGAGGCCGCGGAATATATCGACGGAAGCAATCCTGGCTGTGGTCCCCTCTTCGGCCATGTCTATCGATGGAACTTGTGCGAATTTTGTCAATTCGTTTCCTCTTCCGCACCTGCGCTATTGTATTGCCCTGCGACGACAGAACCAGGCAGTGCTCGGTTGAAATCGTCTTCATATTCCCGGAATATGATCTCTTCGGTCGGCGATCGCGTGCTGGCGATTCAACGTACTCGGTAGAGGCCAACGTTTGCTATAGTACGCCATACTTAGCATAAACGTCCCTTAAATAGTCTCCTCGCAACAGGTCGGCACGGCTTCCGTTTTCCTTCTTGACTTTCTCATTGGCAAGCTTAATGACGTCGGGAAGAACCTCGGCCGGTACGGCTACCACTCCATCGTAGTCTGCAAACACTAAGTCCCCCGGCGAAACCAGCGCCCCGGCACATTCAACCGGAACATTGTAGTCAATTACGGTCCCGCGGCCTTTCGAATCCACAGGCTTTATGCCGCGAGCGAAAACCGGAAATCCGAGTTGAAATATCTTTCGTACGTCCCGAACAAGGCCGTCGATCACAGCCCCTCTTGCTCCTCGCGCACGTGCCGCCGTCGATAGCAATTCACCCCAAGGCGCGTTCTGCAAGGAGCCTGCAGTAGACACGACAACGACCTCGCCAGTAAGAATAGTGTCCAATGCTTCGATTTCCATGGCATAGGGATCGGGAGGGATATGGTAGATATCTGCGTAAGCAAATGTCCGCGCCCAACCGGCGAATCGATCTTCGGGAGAGAGGGGCCGAATGAACTCGCGGAGCGCTTGATTCCGGTATCCGAGCTCATCAAGAGAGTCAGATACTACCGCTGTGTAAAGGTGCGATTCGATTTGCGCGAATAACTCAAGATCTGCTGCGGTTGCCGGGCTTCTCAAGATACGATCGGATTGGTTGTTCATCAGTTCAGATTAACTCCAAAAGGAAAAATGTTGGAATAGATACGGTTTATAGAATGGGAAGTGTCCGATACTTAGGACACTGCGAAAAACATCTCGCCTGTCTTGCAACGCTCCCAATCGATGTGTATTCAACAGAATACAATAACGCCAAGACTATCAGTGAGCAGATGACTAGACCTGATCTCAACAAGAATTCGGAACGCGCATGATTTACTGAGTCTAACGTGGGGGTCTCCAGAATCATCTCGCTCTGCATCAAGAGACCTTTCGCTTCATGCGGCACATCCTTCGCGGACCATAGCCAGCACTTGCAGGTAGGCGCGCGCGGCTTCGGTGATGGTCTCCGGGGTTCCGTGGTCGATGGCGGCGAGGTTCGCCAGGTCGCTGCCGACGCCAAGGGCGCGGGCACCGGCGCGAATGAAGCCTTCCGCAGTTTGCAGGGTTACGCCGCCGGTGGGGATTAGTTTGAGGAACGGGAAGGGCGCGAGCAGGGCCTTGAGGTAGCTGGCGCCGCCCATTGCAGAGCAGGGAAAGATCTTTACGTAATCCGCGCCGGCATTCCAGGCAGTGGTGGCCTCAGATGGAGTGAGTGCGCCGGGAATTGATAACTTCTCGTTGTTCTTGGTTACGGAGATGACGTCGGTATGCAGGCTGGGGCTGACGACAAACTCGGCGCCGGCCTCGATGGTGGCTTCCGCTTCCTTGGCGGTGGTGACGGTGCCGGAACCAAGCAGAAGCATCGACCCGTACTCGTGCTTGAGCTCCCTCAGCAGATCGATTGCGCCGGGAACAGTCATTGTGACTTCAACAACGGTAACGCCGCCGGCAATCATGGCCTGCACCACGGCGTGGGCCTGGCCTGCATTGCGAGCACGGAGAACGGGAATGAGGCCGACGCGTTCGATAATTTGTGCCGTGGTTTCGGGCATTTCTCTTCCTTTAGCGTGCAATGCGTGCTGAGCCGCCTTTGATGACGCGTTCCACTTCAGCCAATGTGGCCATGCTTGTGTCGCCGGGGGTGGTCATGGCGAGAGCGCCATGGGCTACGCCGCAGCGCACCGCCCACTCGATGGGCTGGGCGGCGAGCAGTCCGTAGATGAGGCCGGAGGCGAAGCTGTCGCCGCCGCCGACGCGGTCGTAGATGTCGATGTCGGTCTGCGGCACGTGGACGATCTGATCCTGATAGAGCGCCATTGCACCCCAGGCATTGCGGCTGGCGGTGTGTGCGGTGCGCAGGGTGGTGGCGATGAGTTTGAGGTTGGGATAGGCGGCAGCGACTTCGCGCAGCATCTCCTCGTAGCTGGCGATGGGCAATTCGGTAAAGTCTTCGCCGACGCCTTTGATTTTGACACCGAGCATGGCGGAGAAGTCCTCCTCGTTGCCGAGCAGCAGGTCGACCTTGCGGACCAGCGCACGGCTGACCTCCTGCGCCTTGGGCTTGCCGCCGATGCTCTCCCAAAGGGAGGCGCGGTAGTTGAGGTCGTAGGAGATGGGGGTCGCGTGGCGGCGGGCGGCGTCGATGGCGCCCGCCGCCACCGCAGCGGTGGAGTCGGAGAGCGCAGCGAAGATGCCGCCGGTATGGAACCATCGCGATCCGTTGCTGATTCCGAACAGCGACTCCCAGTCGAAGTCGCCGGGTGAGACATGGCTGATGGCGGTATGACCGCGGTCGGAGCAGCCGGCTGCCGCGCGCACCCCGAAGCCGCGTTCGGTAAAGTTGAGGCCGTTGCGAACCATTCGGCCCACGCCGTCGTCCGGGATCCACCGAAGGAGCGAAGTGTCGACGCCGCCCTGAAGGATCATGTCTTCCACCAGGCGACCCACAACGTTGTCAGCGAGCGCCGTGGCAATGGCGGTACGCAGCCCGAAGCAACGGCGCAGGCCACGGGTCACGTTGTACTCGCCACCGCCCTCCCAGACCTGAAAGTGGCGCGTGGTGTGGATGCGGCCTTCGCCGGGATCGAGGCGCAACATGACTTCGCCGAGGCTCAGACAGTCCCAGCGGCGGTTGGTGTCGGGGATCGTTAGAGGTTCCATAAACTCACCCCAAATGGTGGCGCCCCGCGTGAGGAGCGCCACCACAAATGAGCCAGCAATCCGATTTAAAAGCTTAGAAGGTGATTTTGAGAGCTCCCTGCATCACACGAGGTGGTATATAACCAGTTGATGTAATCTGCCCAGGATTGGGACTCGACGGATCATTGTTCGGAATGGCAAAGTTGGGATGATTCAAAGCATTAAACATCTCCCAGCGAAACTGGAGGGCAAACTTTTCTTGGATCCGCCAATTCTTGTCGATCCCGATGTCGGCCGTGTTTGTTCCGGGCCCCTGAAGGATATTTCTTCCGGAATTGCCAAACGTTCCAGGTGCATTTGGCGTGAAAGCGGCGGGATTGAAATACTGATTCAGCCAATGAGATTTCCCTCCCTGATGAACCTCATACGGCTGTCCCGTAACATCTGCGCGATCCCCGTACTGAAGTGCATCCGAGTTGTTATTTCCATCACCGCCAACGATGCCGAATGCGTTGCCCGATTGCAAGGTCCATATCCCACTCACCTGCCATAGTCCGAGAACGCTGCTTATAAGATAGCCCGCATTTTTCAGGGCAGGAGTCTCATAGATCAAATTTGTAACTGAAATGAATGGGAAATTCATATTGGCGATCCCACGATTCCACCCGATATCAAAGGGATTGGATACTCCGGCGGCCTGGGCCAAGCTATTAACACTGAATGTGTCCAGAGTCTTTGACCATGTGAAACTTGACTGAAACTGAAGACCGTGCGAGAGATGCTTATTCAGAGCGGCCTGAAGTGAATTATAAGAGGCCGTTCCAGCGATCGTCGATTCAAGGATGGGGCCCATTAGAGGATAAGTGCTTCGATTACCCGCATCCGCATATATTCCCGGATTCTGGTCAATCGGAGTAGCTTGATCGTAGGACTCACTTCCTACATAGGCTACATGCAGGGCCATCTGCCATGGGAGTTCCTGCTCTATGGAAGCATTCCAACTCTGCGTAGTGCCTAGTTTGAAATTTCTTGAATATGTTCCGTTTATAGTTATAGGCGTGAGGAATGTAGCATTTGCCGGTGGATTCTGGTTAGCGGAGGCAAACGGAGGAAACGGACTCACCCCCCCTGTGGCTGTAAACCCAGCCCAAGGATTATCGAAAGAGACCCAGTTGGTATTCGTTCCATTCAAGGTGTAGTACGGATCGAACGGCGGAACATCTCCGAATGGGCTGTACTCCGAATACTGCATTGGCGCTATGAACATCCCAAATCCCGCCCGGAATGCTGTCTTCGGCATGTTGCGAGGCTGAAACGCGAGACCAATTCTTGGCTCGACATTCCCGTAATCACTTGGCGCCAGCCCGTTTTCTATTCCTTTGTCACCAATGAACACCATGCCTACCGGCGCATTTGGATAGCGTTGGCTCTGTTGTCCTGGTACCCAAGCAGCACCGTGCGCACCCGCAATTACCGCCGGAAAGTATGGCTCCCATCGGACACCGGCAGTCACTGTCAGCGACCGTGATGCCCGGTATTGGTCCTGGCCGTAGAAGCCGGTAACCCAAGCATTTTCGACATTGACCTCGCCCCCGCCTTGCAGGAAATAGTTCATTTCCCCGAGCAGGAAATCGGAAAGCCCAAAGCCTGAGTAGCCGTTGCCAAAGCCCATTTGTGGATACGCAGGCCAGGTGCTGACCTCATGCGCTAATTGATGGTAGAAGTCCGCCCCTGCAGTGAGCAGATGATTCGAAACTGTTTTGGATATAGTGTCTGTTGCGCCCAGTGAAACCCTATGGTATGTGTAAGGCATCGCTGCTGCAATCCCAAAGCCGGTGGTCCACAAACCGTCCATGTAACATCCTTCGGTTGGGAGTACAACATTGATAAATTGATTCAAGCAGGCAGCGGTACCATCCTTGTTATATACCTTTCCGCCAAATCCGGCATCCAATCGAACCCACGATGCCTCGAAGACATTCACCAGGCTTGGACTGATTGTCCAGGTATGGCCTAAAACCTCACTGTACGAGGAACCCGATTCGCCAGACTGATTGAGCGCGATTGCCAAAAGATTCCCTGGAATCGCAACTGACGGGCTTCGGTAGTTGACGATAAAGCTTCTCAGGATCATATGTTGTTTATCAGAGAGTGCGTAATCTAAGCGGCCTGTGCCCTCATCGTAATAAATCTTGTACGCGGGCCCCACGAAATTCACTTGGCCGGTGATTGGGTCTTGCCCCAATGGCAGTTCCTTGTCAAGCGCAACCGCACCTTTGCTAAAGAGCGATGGATCGATCTGATTGGGCAAGCCACCGACTGTTTGAAACGGCCCGGTCAGAGTTAGCGGCACGGCACTGAAATCTCCATTGAGCATTGCCTGGGTTGGAGTGAATACGGTGTTGGTCGATGTTGTCTCGCTGGCCCTGGTCGCTTGATAGTTAGCGAAAAAGAAGAGCTTTTGCTTGAGGATTGGTCCACCGATCGCCCCGCCGAATTGGTTTCTCTTAAGTGGATCAACCAGCCCTGTAAAGTAGTTTCCAGCGTTTAGATCGTTATTCCTTAAGAATTCAAATAGCGCGCCGTGGAATGTGTCTGTACCCGATTTGGTTTGGATACTGACGACGGCGCTCGGAGCAAATCCGTATTGAGCGCCGTAATTATTTGATATTACCTTGAATTCCTGGGTCGCATCCGCATTTGGAAATGGCGCGGCGGTAAGTAGATAAGTATCCATGTTGGGAACGCCGTCAAGGAGGTAGTAGGTGCTTCCTTGTTTTCCTCCACCTGCTGATGCAGCTGTCTCAGTTGGGATCGCTGCCTGTAACCAGCCGGCGTTTGTGGCAAGGACGTTCGAAACTCCCGTCGTCAGCAGGACCAGGCTCGATGGATCCCGGCCGTTCAGCGGCAGATCCTTCACCTCGGATTCATTAATGACCGAGCTAATGTCCGCCGAGGTTGTGTTAATCAACTCTCCGCTGGAGGTCACTGTGACTGTCTGTGTGGCCTCGCCTACCGTCAATGAAAAGTTGAGAGTCTTTGTGTCGCCAACATTCAAAGTAACATTGTCGGCTACGGCCTTCTTAAAGCCGGCGGCTTCAATAGTAACACGATAGTTTCCTGGCTCCAATGCGGGAACGACAAAGGCCCCAGCCTGATTTGTCACCGTGCTCCGGCTTGCACCTGTGCCTCGGTTCACGATAACTACAGTCGCACCCGGCAGAATTGCAGTGGAACTATCTGTTACCAATCCCCCGATTTCAGCGGAGGATACTTGCCCGTGGACTGTGGGAAGAAGCCAGAGCAAAGCTAGCCCACAGCAGGCGATCGAGCGAACAAATTGTGATGTTAACTGTTTCATTTCCGGCCTCTCCTTGAGTGATTTACGTATTTGTGAGTTTGAGCATTGTGCGTATTTGCGAGTGAACCTCTTAACTCGTACTTAGAACGGTGCCGCGGAGTTAATACGATGGATACGGTCCTTGTCCCCCCATACTGACTCAGCATTGGCCGATATCTCCGCCGGCGTGAGCCAGAAGCGCTTCATGCGATGTTGGCTATGCAATTTGGCTAGATCGTTGTAGTGCGGCGAAGAAGGGTGCTCAGATTCTCCGTAGGGCAACAGGCTCCACACCTGCTTGGGCGTTCTGTTGTCCGGATCCGCCTCAACAGCGGCCATGAAATGTCCCCAGCCGTCGTTGCAGAACATCCGGCCGTCATCCTGCTCGGGGCCTTCGTCTGGATGGAGCATTCCGAAAAGTTCGACGCTTGCACCATCCATCGGAAATACGCCGCCGCGCACCACGACGTTAATCTGTCCCCAGGGGATTTCCATCTTTCCAAACTTCTTGTCAATACGGTCGATTGCCTCAACAAACGCGGTCCACGCCATTTCTTGCTCCTCTACGGAATGGATATCGACCTTGCCGCGATCATAGGCAATGAAGCGCGCATACTTGGCTTCCGTGAACTCCTCCTGGTACGTTTTGGCCCAGTAAAAGAGATAGGTTGTCGCAAGCGAGTCCACCGCAGACCGACGATTCCAGGCCTTCAACTCCTCCAAGGGAGAACGAAGCCGGTCATCCTTTAGCCGAGTTCTCGCGGCCTCCGCGAGGAGCGGCACAATCACGTCTGCCGGCAAGATGTAAGTGTCGTATCCCAGTTCAATCATTTCCTCCAGAGTGAATTTCCGGTTTTGGCCTAGTACTTTGAACACGCGCTCTCCTCGCGTGTTCAAGGCCTCTATGCCCGCCCCCTGCTTGACTGGATACGACAGATAGTACGGCCCAAGCGCGAGAGGATCTAAGCCCGAGTGAGGAGTAGTAGCCCAGAACGGGTTGTTGCAGTTCTGAAGAAACCCTGAATCGGGGTTTGTGAGCTGAGGGTATTTCTCGAACGGAATGAACGGCCCCCATTCGGTCTCCTTCGTCCAACCTGGAACTGGCTTCAGCCAATCATATTTCTCGTTTCTGCTCGGAACGTTGCCGTTATGTACCCAATAGATGTTCTTCGAGTCAGAGTAAAGGAGATTCCATCTGGGCATTAGCTGGCGCGCAATTGCGGCTTTGAATTCATTCAGATCTTGCGCCTTCATCAGGCCGTATAGACCAAGTGAGTAGTTCACGCCATCAAAGTTAGGAAGTTTGACTGACCAGGCACGGTGCTGCTCTTTGTCGAACTTTACGACCGGGCCGTGGTGCGTGTAATAAAGAGGAAGCGTTACTGATTCCATCCCCATCGGTCCCTTGACTCGAAAGGCCGCGTTCTCCACGCGGATATCGAGCCACTTCTCTTCGTAAAGGTATTGCAGGTTGTTGTCGGGGTTGATCTTTTCTTCGTAAACGTCGGAGATGTTTGGCTGGTTCCAGGTTGCCGACCAGGTAATCTTCTCGTTGAACCCATCCAAGAAGAATGGACTACCGAACCAGCTGATTCCACCCGCATTCAATTTGCCTGGAACAATCAGGTGCGCTTCGTAATTCTGAAAGCGGTTTGCCCATGGCATGTGCGTCTCTTCAACATGAATGATGCGCCCATCTGACGATTTACCCGGAGATATTGCCCATTGGTTGGAACCAAAGTCCGGGAACGACCAAGGTTGTTCTGACAACTTCATGAGCGCGTCGTGGATACTGTAAAACCGGAAGTAATTGCTTCGTTCGAATGCTTCGACATCTTCAGCCGTAATGCCGTCAATCCATGCTGGGATTTCTTGCCGATGTTCGGCGATGTAATGGTTGACGCCGCGTGCGAAGGCATCGAGAATCTTGTAAACGGCGGGATCGATCTTGGACTTGTTGTCCAGCACGCCTTGCTTCGTTCGGAGAAGCCGTTGCAGGTAGTCGCCATCCCAACGGTATTCGTATGGGATGAAGTGCAGGTAGCCGTCGCCTAGGGCTTTAAATCCCATTACCTCCGCGCGACGACCCTGCGCATCCCTGTATTGGATCATCATCCTCTCAAGATGATCTTCCGCCTGGGCATAACCATACCCGAAGAATACGGCCTCCTCTGTCTCGCCCACGATATGCGGAACACCATATGTATCACGGTAGATCGTGACTTCATTTACGAGCGGCTCATTCCGGTTGGGCACGGCAGGGGCAGGAGAAGCGAGCAGCTTTGGTTCACTCAAAACCTGACTCTCGATCAGTGTAGAGACGCCAAGTAAAATCGCTTCACGGCGATTAATCTTCATCGCGATTTCCTCGCAGCGTTTTGAATGAAAAGAGCAGGCATCCGGTTTACCTCGTTCAGGAGAAGTTGCCCGTCACAATGAGATCAGGGAATCGAGAGCACGCCGTTGAATCAAGTTCGAACAACCGTGATCCCTTGGACAATATTCCGATACTTGTTCTGATTTTCACAGTGGGGGATCGCAGATTTACTGAATTGAATCCGACGGGCCGGACAAGATGACGCGCACAAAGTGTGGAATTGAGGTGCAACAGAGCAGCAACTCGCTCCGCCTGAGTTCAGTGAGGAACCGGAGATCACGCAGGAGGAAGTGCCGTACTAGAAAGTGATAGCGTGGATTTGGCCCGGATTTCAGAGGTTGCCTCCTGGCCTGATTCCCAGCACCCAGTCCGGGCACCATCACAGTCGCGCCGCAACTTAGGCGTCTGGCTGCAAGCAACCCAGCAGTCCATTCCGACTGAACAACCTTTGCTGGAGGATTGCTAGTGTCCCGAGTCTAAAGTTCGTTTACAAAGACGAGCCACGGAATCGAGGATCTGGTCGGCAGTTTTGTGCCAGACGAGGGGCTTGGGATTTTTGTTGTGGTGTTGGATATAGTTTTTGATGGCGTTTTCCAGTTCCTTGGTCGAGCGATGGACGCCACGGCGGATTTGCTTGTCGGTCAGCAGCGCGAACCATCGTTCGACCAGGTTCAACCAACTGGCTGAAGTGGGCGTGAAGTGCAGGTGAAAGCGCGGCCTCTTCGCCAGCCAGTCGCGAATCAGCAGCGTCTTGTGGGTTCCGTAGTTGTCCAGAATCAGGTGTATGTCCAACTCCGGCGGCACATTTTCTTCTATCGTGTCGAGGAATTTGCGAAACTCCACGCTGCGATGGCGACGCTGGGTCTGGCCGATCAATTCTCCTGACTTGGTGTCCAACGCGGCAAATAAACTAGTGGTGCCGTGACGGACATAATCGTGTGTGCGGCGCTCGATCTGGCCTGGGCGCATGGGCAACAGTGGCGCGGTCCTAGATTGAGCAACGCGGCAGTAGCCGCGAAGTTACACACCAGCTGAGGTACGGTTGGCCTATGGCGTAACCGGTTCATTCGCGAAGGCATTGTCGGACTGGGGGATAAACCGCGTCCGGGAGCGCCGCGCGAGATCGGGGATCAGAAGATCGAACGGATAGTGCGACTGACGCTGGAGCAAACCCCGAAGGGCGCTACCCACTGGTCCAGCCGGATGCTGGCGGTCAGGACCGGGTTGAGTCAGTCGACGATTATTCGCATCTGGCGAGCATTCGGACTGAAGCCACATCGTACGGAAGGTTTTCAGCTTTCCAGCTTTCCAACGATCCCGTGCCGATCGACAAGGTGCGGGATATTGTTGGACTGTATCTCGATACGCCTCATCACGCGCTGGTCTAATGCGTCGATGAGAAATCTCAGATTCAGGCTCTTAGCCGTACACAGCCGGTTCTGCCCATGCGGGTCGGATCGTTGGAGCGACGCACCCACGACTACGAGAGGCACGGCGTTACCAGCCTGTTCGCTGCGCTCGATATTGCCACAGGCAACGTTCTCGGTAAGTGCTATCGAGGCCACCGTTCGATCGAGTTTTTGGATTTCCTGAAAAGGATCGATGCTGCTGTTCCCGCCGATCCTGATGCCCACTTGGTGTTCGACAACTACGGTACCCACAAGACATCTCCGGTTCGCCGCTGGCTGCAGAAACGTACAAGCTACCTCTTGTACTTCACTCCCACGCACGGCTCATCGCTCAACCAGGTCGAACACTGGTTCGCACTACTTACGCAGCGACAGATCAAACGCGGCTCGCACTCCAGTGTTCGGAACTGGAAGAAGCGATCCGGGGGTTCATTACGGTCCATAACCAACAGCCAAAGCCCTTCCGCTGGACCACATCCGCAGATCAGATCCTCGCCTCCATCGCCCGATTCTCCACTTCCACTCTCGCTCTCCACGTACCCTCTAGTTCTGCAAGAAATCAATGACTCAGGAGACTAGGCTCTCGCTCCTCGTAACTTCAAATATCGAGAATCGTTCGCTTTTGTGCCCACAACTGCTTGCTTTTCTGCGCTGAACTTCTAAATCAATATTGCAATTAATCGCGCGGGCCTTAGGTTCTTAAACGAGTGCAGAAGAAGTTAGGCATCTTCGGGGCCACTCCGCTATCTCACCCCGCAACACCTTGTACCGGTAATTCGTCACCCAGATCGCCTGGTACTTTACATTCCAAACAGCGCGAGCATTTTGCTTGTACTCGACTATCTCTAAATTATCCAGCACGGAAGCTGAAAGCTGTCGACCTCAATGCGGAGGGCTTAGACCTGAAGGAGGAAGCCAAACTTCTCTTCACTTTGGGTGTCTACGTCCCGCTGATTTCTCCTCTGCCGGGGCGCCGGACCCTGGTCCTCAAATTTCAGTTCAACAGTCGTTCGGCTCGCAATATGGATCCGGACAGGCCCAGTTATTGGCTTGACACAATCTGGGCCAGCCCCCTTTTCTCCCTTCATCCCCCACGGCTCGATTTGCTTTGGTGATGCAGTTTATCCCCGTCCTCTCCATGCGATGAATCCACTATGCCCCGTGATTCCTTCACCGGAACCCCTTTGATTGCATTTGATTGCCACATCTCCATAGCGCTACTTATACTTCTGATGTAACCTACATTACGAGAGGGACGGAAGATGATCCCGCCAAAGAAGGAGACGCCCCGACCGAAGCGCAGAGTCGTTGCTCCAGTGGAGACGCGCACTCAACTCCGGCTCACCGTCGATTCCAAATTCACCAAGAGCGATTTTAGCCAGCTTTTCGCTGTGCTCAAAATCCGCAGAAAGAACGCCCTCGCGGAACACATTATCATGAATTTCAAAACCAATTCCGCGCAGGCACAGCTTGTTGCGTTCTATAACGGCCCGTGGCTGAACATTCCATTTCACAGCATTGATACCGCATTCGTGTTCCCTCTAACCTTCGAGATCACTGATGAACTGGAGAGGGTTGGAGGTGAGGTTCTTGGGGGCGTCAATCGCTCCAAGGCATTTCGCGTGATGGTGGCCTATTTTGCCTTCGTCCATAAACTTCTATGAGACGGCTGATTTCGTCAACATCGCGGTTTTGCCTTTCTGTTTTTTCATTAGCTGCGTTTTTGTTTTTGCTTTTTCTCGCGTGTGCATTCATCTCGGGCTTCTATCCGCACTCGGTGTGAACCCGCTGTGGGGTTCGGTGCCTGGTGGTGTCCGATGGTGATGAAGGTGGGCTGCTATCTCAAGAACGGCCTCTTGGGCCAAGCTTATGGACGCAGTCGCCGGAACACGAGTTTGGCTCTGCACTTTGACAAAAAGCCCATCTCCTTGTTACTTGACAATTTGGGTTACGGGACGCAGACGTCCTTGCTGGCATTCTTGCGTGCCGGTTGCGGAAAGGCTTGCCAACCGTTTCCGGTTTGCCACAAACGATGCAGGATTACGGCCAGTTTGCGAGCCACGGCTACCAGAGCTCGCCTTTTGCCGCGCTTGCCGCCCGATGCGGCCAGTTTCAATCCCCAGCGGCGCAGTTCCGAGTCTGGCCCAAAGTGGCCCAGCACGTAGTGCGCTGCCTGTACCAGCAGGGTTCGCAGATAGATGTTGCCGGCTTTACTGATGCGATGCTGCGGGTCGCTGTCTCCGGATTGGCTCTGCCGCGGACGCAGACCGAGAAATGCACCCACCTGGCGGCTGTGTTGGACTGCGTCCGGGCGGTCCAGAGTAAGCACATAAGCAGCGGCGATCAGCGGTCCAACGCCGGGAGCGGTGCGCAAAATCTTGATCTCCGGATAGCGTTCGGCCAGTTGCTCGATGCTGCGGTCCATTTGTCGGATATTTGTGTTGAGAGCGGCGATCTGGTTGAGCAGAGGTCGGGCCGGCATCACAAAATCCATCGGCTGGCACACGTTCCGGCACTCCCTGGCGAGCCTCCTGGGACAACAAGGTGAAGACATCAAGGTCATTCAGGAACTGCTGCGCCACGCCTCGTCGCGGATCACGTCGGATGTCTACCAACAGGGGCACACCGTAGCAAAGCGGTCTGCGTTGAGCCGGGTCTCGGGACTCTTCGTGGTAGAAGCCAAGGCGTCATAGAGGTTCAAACCAAAGTCCAGCTTTTCGCAGCCACCCACAGACGAAGAAAAGGCTCCCGGCACCGGGAGCCTTTTCTTTCTCAATCTTTCAATTCCAATCGGCCGTAAAAGGGGGTATTTTCTTAATGGACCCTTATTGGACCTTCGTGTCACATGCCAGATTGGACTTAAGTCCTTTTAAATCTGGCGGGGACGACGGGGCTCGAACCCGCGACCTCTGCCGTGACAGGGCAGCGCTCTAACCAACTGAGCTACGTCCCCTTCTGCAAGTTCCTCACCCCGAAAAGCATCGGCCGAGCAGGCGCTCCAGCCTTCAAACTCCGGCGCGCAATCCAACCGGAATCCCTACTTTCGCAGTGCCGCCGGATCCATCGCAATCCGGCAGATTCTTGCCTCTGCAACATCCATGAGTGTATCAGATAGACGCCTTTGCCGGGCGCGCCGTCAGGCCGTCCACGCGGGGCGGGGCGCGCGCCCTGAGGTGATGTAGCCCATATCCGTTGAGATGCCGCGCACGCACTGCAGCAGGTGATTGGCAATCGACGGCAGTTTCTGCGCCGTCACGCGGAACGACGGCCCGGAAACGCTCACCGCCGCCACCGGCAGGTGCTGCGCATCCAGCAGCGGCACGGCGATGCAGCGCAATCCCTCTTCGAATTCTTCGTCGTCCACCGCGTAGCCGCGCCGGCGCGTCTTTTCCATCTCCGTTTTCAAAGCCTCTTGAGTGGCGATCGTCCGATGCGTAAATCGCTCATACTTGATCCGCTTTAACACTTCCGCGGCCCGCTCCTCCGGCAAAAATGACAGAATTGCCTTCCCTACCGAGGTGCAGTGCACCGGATTGCTGGCCCCGACCCGGGTGATCATCCGCACCGAGCGCGCCGGTTCAATCTTGTCGATATAAATCACCCGCGACGCCTCCAGAACGCACAGATGCGCGGTCTCCTCGGTCTCGGCCACCAGGCGGCGAAGGTGCGTCTGCGCCCGGTCGCGCAGGTCATATTGCTCGATCGCCCGGTTGCCAAAATCAAACAGCCGCAAACCCAGACGGAACTTACCATGCGCGGTCCGCTCCACCATCCGGTGCTGCTCCAGAACCATCAGGAACCGGTGCGCCGTGCTCTTGTGCAATTGGAGCGACGACGCAACCTGCGCCAGTCCCAAAGGCATTTCGCTCTCGCCCAGCAGATCCAATACCGCAAAGGCGCGGTCGAGAGCCTGAACTTTATAAGTGCCTTGGGGAGCTGAGTCTCGCATTGTGGTCCTCCGTATCGTCTATCGGCTTCAGATATAGCTTCTCAGGATATGGGACTCGTGTCAAGAAGTGATACTCCCACGCCGACGACGGGACGCCTATCCCACGGCATCCTGGGGAACGATACTCCAAGCCATTTTTGAAAGCGTCAGCCCAATTCCTCGACCACGTCGCCCTCTCCCGGTGCGAGAAACAGGTTCGCCTCCAGCCCATGCTGACGCGTGTACAGGTCGTAGTAGCGGCCGCCCATCGCGAACAGCTCCGCGTGGTTGCCACGCTCCACAATGCGGCCATCTTCCACCACCAGGATCTGGTCGGCGCGCCGGATGGTCGACAGCCGGTGCGCAATCACGAACGTCGTCCTTCCCTGCATCAACTGGTTGAGCCCAGCCTGGATCATGGCCTCCGACTCCGAGTCCAGCGAACTGGTGGCCTCGTCCAGAATCAGGATTCGCGGCTCGGCCAGCAGGGCCCGCGCAATCGACAGCCTCTGCCGCTGCCCGCCGGAGAGCTTCACGCCCCGCTCGCCCACAATGGTGTCGTAGGCTTCCGGAAAGCGCTCCGCAAACTCGTCCACGCGCGCTGTGCGGCACGCAAACAGAAACTGCTCCTCGGTTGCATCGGGACGCGAGAACAGAATGTTTTCGCGGATGCTGCCGTCAAACAGAAAAGAGTCCTGCAGCACCACGCCAAGCTGCGACCGGAAGGTGTTCAAGTCCACCGCCGCCAGGTCGATGCCGTCCACAAGTACAGCCCCTTTTATCGGCGTGTGGAAGGCACAAAGCAGGCTGATGATCGTCGATTTCCCCGATCCCGATGACCCCACCAGCGCTGTCACCGTACCCGGTTTCGCCGTAAAGCTGACGCCGTGCAGCACCGGCTTCTCCGGCACATAGGCAAACTCCACCTGATCGAATTCGATCCTGCCCTCGATTGGCGGCATCTTGAGCGTGCGGCCTGGAATCTGGTTCTCTTCGAGTTCCGCCATGATCTCGTTGGTGCGGTCCAGTCCGGCAAACGCCTCTGTCAACTGCGTTCCGATATTCACAATCTGAAAAACGGGCGCAATCATGAACGCGAGAAACATGTTGTAGCTGAAGTAGTCGCCCACCGTCCAGGAGTGGCTCAGAACGCTATGCCCGCCCAGCCACATCACGATCGCCGACACCAGGCCAAGAACCGTCGTCGAGGCCGAGCCAAGCACACTGGTCATGGTCAGTGACTTCATCACGTTTTCCAGCAGCCGCTCCACGCCGCCCGCGAACACGTGCGCCTCGCGCTCCTCGGCGTGGTACCCCTTGATCACCCGCACCCCGCCGAGCGATTCGGTGAGCCGGCCGGTCACCTCCGCGTTGATCTTGGCCCGTTCCCTGAAGATGGGCCGAATCGTCTTGAATCCATACTGCAATACGAAAACAAAAACGCCCATCACGCTGAACACCGTCAGCGTCACCACCACGCTCAGGTGCATCAGATAAAGGAAGGCCAGCACCGCGGTCAGCATGCCGCCCACAAACTCCACCAGCCCGGTGCCCACCAGGTTACGCACCCCTTCCACGTCGCTCATGATGCGCGCCACCAGCGTGCCGGTGCGATTTTCGTCGTAGTAGGCCACCGACAGCAGCCCCACATGCCGCTGCACCTGACGCCGCAACTCGGCAATCAGCCGCTGACCCGCCTTCGAAAGCAGTTGCGTCAATGAGAAGGACGTGATGGCCTGCACCACCATCGCCGAAAACACCAGCGCGATAATCCGCACCAGCATCTCCGGGTGCGGATGCGTGGGGCTCAGCACCTTGTCGAGCAGCGCCTTTGAGGTATAAGGCAACACCAGCCCGGCCACGCGATTGACGACCATCAGGCCCATGCCGCCCACCAGCAGCCATTTGCGCGGCCCTACCAGCGACCATACCTGCGGCCAGATTTTTTTGAGGGCCTGCTTCTTCTTTGGCAACTCCGCCAGGCCCGCGCGTGCTCCCCGTCCATGTGGCGAACGCTCCGCCCGCATGCTCATTCCCAGCCCGCCGCCCCGCATCGTTCCCATCCGCTAAACCTTCCCTGAACGCCGCGCCGCAATAAAAGACCGCACGCAGAGAATCACATAGATCAGCGTCAGCCCGGCCATCGTCAGCTTGGACGCCAGCGCTATCTCATCCGGTGCTTTTCCCGCCGAAACAGCCGTCAGGTAGCCCCGCACTGCTTCAATCGCCGCGCCCAGAAATCCCACCAGACCGATGGTCACGTTGACGTGCATGAACAGCTTGCGGCGCGCCTCGCTGGGGCTGATGGCCGCCAGGCCAAAGACGCCCAGCGCCAGCCCGAACCACGTGGGAATCAACGCCGTGGGATGCAGGCTGCCCGTGCCGAAATAGCCAGCCAGCCCCAGAACGATCAACAAAACCGCGAAGATCAGTGTCACCTTTGCCATTCGTAACCTCCTCTAAATTTCCTCGATCTGCATGGCAAGAATAACAGCCGCACCAATCCTGATCCCCGCCGGCAAGCCTCCCCTTATCTGATGCCTGCCCCGAGTCCGGGGATGATCTTTCTTGGTGTTGGGATGATCTCTTTATCGCTGAATCCGCGCCGATCCGCCCTTGGCAAGCGCCCGCACCTGTTCCAGGGTGGCCATGGTCGTGTCGCCCGGGAACGTCGTCAGCAGTGCGCCGTGCGCCCATCCCAGCCTGATGGCCTCTTCGGGCGGCTCGCCGGCCAGCAGACCGTAGATGAACCCCGCCGCAAAGCCGTCGCCGCCTCCCACACGGTCCACCACATCCAGCTCCAGCGTGGGCGCGGAGTAGGTGTTCCCGTCCATCCACGCAACCGCGCTCCAGCTATGGCGATTGGTCGAGTGCACCTCGCGCAGCGTCGTGGCCACCACCTTGGCCAGCGGATGCTTCTTCACGACCTTGTCGATCATGGCGAAGAACACGCTCGGATCCAGCTTCGACTTCGCCGCCACCTCCGGCCCCGGAATCCCCAGTCCCTTTTGCAGGTCTTCTTCGTTGCCCACCAGCACATCCACGTTCTCCACAATTTTGCCGATGGTCTCGACCGCCTTCTGATTCCCGCCCTGGATGTTCCAAAGTTTTTCGCGGTAATTCAAATCGAACGAAGTTACGGCGCCCGCGGCCTTCGCTTCCCTCATCATCTCCGCGGCCAGTGCCGCGGTCGTCGGTGAAAGCGCCGCAAACAACCCGCCGCAGTGAACCCAGCGCACGCCGCCCGCAAAAATCGCCTTCCAGTTAAAATCCCCCGGCTTCAGTTGCGCGCCCGCCTCGTTGGAGCGGTTGTAGAAGACCATGGGAGGACGCACGCCGTGTCCCTGGTCGCTATAAACTGCCGCCATGTTTGGTCCATGCACGCCGTCGTGCTTGAAGTGCTTGTAGATCGGCTTCACGCCCATCGCCCGCACCCGCTCCGCAATCAAGTCCCCGATCGGATAATCCACCATCGCCGATACAATCGCCGTCTTCATCCGAAAACAGTCCGACAGGTTGGCCGCCACGTTGAACTCACCGCCGCTCACGTGAATCTTGCACTCCGTCGCCTTGCGAAAGGGAATAATCCCCGGATCGAGCCGATGGATCAGTGCCCCCAGCGACAAAAAGTCCAGTTCGCCATCCTTGCGAATATTCAATCCATGGCTCATCGCGCATGTTCTCCTTGTGCCTGTGAAGCGTCTTTGTCTTGATTTCGGTTACTGCTCATTATATACAGGTCAGACCACTTCAGCGAAGTTCAACCCGCACTGCCCGCCGCCTTCTTCACATCGGCCAGCACCTGGTCCGTCGTCCACTCATTCCCCGGATAAAACGCGACCACCTTGCCGTCGCGTCCAATCAGCGTGGTCGAGAGCGTGTGGGTAATCGTGTCGTCGGCCCCGTGCGTAATCCCCACATCGAAAAACTTCGCCATCTCCAGCAGTACCGGCTTAGCCGGCGCCCCAAAATCCCAGTGCGCAAACGCGTTCTTCGCATCGCTGCCGAGATAGGTCGCCCCATAGGCCCGCAGCCGCTCCGGCGTGTCATGCTCAGGATCGAAGCTCACGCTCAACAGATGGGTCTTTGCGCAGAGCGCAGGATTGGCCGCCAACTGGCTGTTGATCACCGCGAAGTTGTGCGTCACCAGCGGACAGAAGTTGGGCAGCGGGCAGCGGGTGTAGATAAACGTCACCAGCAGCACCTTGCCTCTGAACTGGCCCAGGTGAATTGGCCGCCCATCCTGGTTGCGCAGCGCAAAGTCGGGCACTTTGTCCCCTGCCGCCGGCACATGGTAAACCACCGTGGGCTTGTAATCCGGTTTTGCCTGCGCCACCACAACAATGTGATCCAGCACCACTGTCTCTTCCGAGCCCTTTGACACCAGCACGTCGGCGGTGATCACGTCGCCGGGGTGCAGGTCGCTCACAATGCCCGGATCTTTCAGTTGGTACGGCATCGTCATGGCGTCCATAAAGCCCGGAATGGCCTCATGATCCAGCACCACAATCCCGTGCGCCGCATCGGTCGATACCACCTTGCCGCGAAGATGATAAACCGTCACGTTGGCTGCGCCAGTTGTGTCGGAGGGCTGGCCCGTGTGGCACCCAGCCAACGCGAACAAGGCTAGAAAGGAGGCGGTCAAGAGTGGGCGAATCATGCACCAAGTTTACAACCGCCGCGGCGACCCTCTCTGCATCTTCCGCCACTTATCGTCATCCTCGAGCGCTGTTTCAAGTTTCATTGACGCGCTCTGCGGTGCAAGCCGCGCGGGTCGGCCGTGGGATTTATACCTGCGCTATACTTAGAGCGATTTCAGGATAGGTATGCCCGATTTTGATTCGTACCTGGTCGGCCCTCCTTGGGGTCGGGTCGACTTGAGTGCAATGCCTCCGTGTACAGCAATCCTGAAACCGCTATAGTCCCGCGCTGGTATACGCTACCGGACAGGCCACTTTCATCGGCTTTCTTTGACGACTCAGAAGGAGACCCATTCTTGTACATGCGCCGATATCAGATGAAACTTGTTCTCCTTGCGGCTCTCGTGCTTTTCACGGGCACCGCTGCAACCTCCGCGCCAGACCCAGGCAGCATTCAATTGCAGCGCGCGAAGCAAGGTGTCGTCGCGTTGCAGCAATGGTACGATCCAGCGCAGGGAACCTATCGCACTACCGGATGGTGGAACTCGGCCAATGCCCTCACAGCACTGGTGGACTATGCGCGCATCAGTAAATCCACTGAATTTAACTTTCTGATCGCAAACACCTTTGTCGCCGCACAGAACCAGAACGCGGGATTTCTGAACAACTACTACGACGACGAGGGATGGTGGGCGCTGGCCTGGATTGACGCCTACGATCTAACGGCCAACAAGCAATATCTGGCCATGGCCGAGTCCATCTTTGCCGACATGACCACCGGCTGGAGCGACACCTGCGGCGGCGGCATCTGGTGGAGCAAGGAGCGCACTTACAAAAACGCCATCGCCAACGAGCTCTTTTTCTCTGTCGCCGCGCATTTGGCTAACCGCGACACTGTGCATCGCGGTTCATATCTTGATTGGGCCAATCGTGACTGGAAGTGGTTTGCGGCATCCGGCATGATCAATCAGGAGAAACTTGTGAATGACGGCCTTGGCCCCGCGTACGGCCCCGCCAACGCAGCCACCTGCCAAAACAACGGCCGCACCGTGTGGACCTATAACCAGGGAGTTCTGCTGGGCGGCCTCGCGGAGCTTTCGCGGCTCAATAGCGATGCCGCGCTGCTCCTCACCGCACATAAAATCGCCGCAATGGCCATGGCGCACCTCGACGGCATCGACGGTGTGCTGCACGATCCATGCGAACCGAAGTGCGGCGCAGACGGCGAACAGTTCAAGGGCATCTTTGTGCGCAATCTTGTCGCGCTCGATCGCGCATCGCCGCGGCCGGAGTACAAGTCCTTTCTTGAAACCAACGCGAATGGCATCTGGGATCGCGATCGAGGACGGGGCAATCAGTTGGGCCAGGTTTGGTCGGGTCCCTTCGACAACGCCAATGCCGCTACACAGAGCTCCGCGCTGGATGCGCTGGTGGGCGCCGCTACGCTTGAATCTGCCGGCCAGTGAATCACACGGCGGTTTCCCTGCATCGACAAGATTCAGCAGGCATGTTGCTACTATGAATCGCAAATTGCTCGCCGTATCTCTTGCGGGCTCTTTTGAAGGTATTCTGTTCGGCTAAGATCTTGGCGCCAATGCCGGCGTTGCAGCAGATCCGCGCGCAAGTTTCCGGCACACGTTCCCCGGATAAATCTCGACGACCATGCCGGCCTTTGGGGTGTTCAAAGCCAACCCGCCGATCCATGAACCCCGCGCCGTGCCCTCGACCAGTCTCACCCCAGCTTTCCACTCCATCCTCCAACCCCGATGGCGTATAACGCTGAAATGGGGCAACAAAACCAACCTGAACCAAACGCGGAAATCGCCGCGTGGCTCAATGCCGGTGGCCAGGTCGTTGCCTCGAGTGAACGCGCCGCCCGCGCCCTTGCCGCCGCCTTCCATCGCGCTCGTCGCGCCGAAGGCCTCGACGCCTGGCCCGCCCCCGCTATTTTCGACTGGCAAACCTTCCTGCGCACCGCGGCTCAAGATCAATCGAATTCCGACGCCCGCCTGCTTCTCAACCCACTGCAGGAGCAATCGCTCTGGGCAGCAATCGCGGGCTCAGACACGCACCTCGCCACCCTGCTCGAGGGTCCGCGCAACCGCATGGCCAACCTCGCAATGCAGGCGCACAGCCTGCTCTGCTCCTATGCCCCGGACTACCTTCGCACCTCAGCCCGTGCAGCCTGGCAGGCGGATGCCGAAAACTTCAGCACCTGGCTCGCCGCCTTTGACGAAACCTGCCGCGCCGCCAAACTGCTCAGCCCCACTCGTCTTCCTCTGGAACTGATCCCGCGCCTCGAAGCCAACCCTGCCGCCCGTCCTCCCCTGCTCCTCGCCGGATTTGATCGCATTCTTCCCATCCAGCGCCGCCTCTTTGACGCCTGGGGCGCGTGGCAGCAGGCCTCCCTGGCCGCGCCCTCCTCCAATCTCCGCTTCTACGCCGCCGCTGACACGCAATCCGAGCTGGCCGCCTGCGCGCTCTGGTCGAGATCGCAACTAGCTGCCAATCCAGGCGCAAATCTCCTCGTCATCGCCCAGGACCTGGCAAAACGCCGTGGCGAAATCGAGCGCGCCTTCCAAAATCTCGCTGGCGCACCCGCCGATCATCCCCTCTTCGAGTTCTCCCTCGGCATCCCGCTCGCGCAGGTCGCCCTCCCGCGCGGTGCGCATCTGCTTCTGCGCTGGCTCACAGGCCCCATCGATGAAAATGAGCTCGACTGGCTGCTCTCCACGGGCCAAACCGCGGCCGATCCGCAGGAAACCGCAGCCCTCCAAACCTCGATGCGCTCTCTTCGCCGCCGCGGCCTGGAGCGCACCCGCTGGTCCCTCGGCGCTTTCATCGCCCAGTTGTCGAGCCCGCAACTGACTCAAGCCTGGGCCGTCCGGCTCGCCCATGCCCAACGCCTCCTCAAGGAAGATGATCTTCTTCAATCCCCGCTCCAATGGGCCGAGCTGGTCCCGCGGATTCTTGAGGCGACTGGCTGGCCCGGCGCGCGTCCCCTCTCGAGCGCCGAGTTCCAGTCTCTGCGCCGCCGGCAGCAAACCCTCGAGTCCTGCGCCACCCTGGGCTTCGACGGGCGCCGCATCTCCTGGCCCGATTTCCTCTCCATCCTCACCCGCACCCTAGAGCAAACCCTCTTCGCCCCCGAGTCGCGCGACGCGCCCATTCAGATCGCCGGTCCCGCCGAATCCGCCGGCCTCACCGCCGACGGCCTCTGGTTCATGGGCGCCAGTCAGGACTCCTGGCCCTCCGCAGGCACAACCAATCCGCTTTTGCCGCTATGGGTCCAGCGCACCGCCGCCATGCCCCACGCCACCACCCAGCTTGACTGGGAGCTGGCGCACTCCATCACCACGCGCCTCCTCGGCTCCGCGCCCCAGGTCAACTTCAGCTTCGCCCGCCTGAGCGAGGATGTCGAAACCCACCCCTCGCGCCTCATCACGCAGTTCGCCGGCCCCCACCAAAGAATTCCCGCCGAGCTCACGATCCCGCCCGCCCCGCAACCGCTCACCGTCCCCTTTGAAGACTTCAGCCAAATCCCGTTCCCGGCAGGCAAAGTCGAAGGCGGCTCCGGAGTCCTCACCGCGCAATCGCAATGTCCCTTCAAAGCCTTCGCCAACGCGCGCCTCGGAGCCCAATCCTGGCAGCCCGCTGAAGCCGGACTCACCGCAGCCGAGCGCGGCCAACTCCTCCACGCCGTCCTCCACGCCGTCTGGGCCGGCCCGCCGCGCGGCCTCCGCACCCTCGACGACCTTCAATCTCTCGAAAATCCAGCTGCCTTCGTCGCCAACCTCGTCGGCCAGGTCCTCGCCGAGCAGATCGGCTCCGCACTCCGTGATCGCCTGCCGCGGCGCTATCTCGAGCTTGAAGCGCAGCGCCTCAGCCGCCTGGTCACTGAGTGGCTCCGCTACGAATCCACCCGCATCCCCTTCACCGTCGTCAAAACCGAGGCGCGACAAACCATCGCTCTCGCCGGCCTCACCTTCGATGTGCGCCTCGACCGCATCGACCGCCTCAACGACAAATCGCTTCTTGTCATCGACTACAAAACCGGCCTTGTCTCGCCCAAATTATGGGAACTGCCCCGCCCCGACGACGTCCAGCTCCCCCTCTACGCCGGCTTTGCCCTCGATCCCGATGAAGAGTTGGGCGGACTGGCCTTCGCCCGGGTGCGCAGCGGCAAAGCGCAAGGCTTCACCGGCTATGTCGGCGACGCCTCCGCGAGGTTGCTGCCCAACCTGACCGCCAGAAGCGCCCTCGTCAAAGACAAGTTCACCGCCGAGCAGCTCCTCGATTGGCGCGACACGATCGAGCAGCTCGCCGCCGATTTCCTCGCCGGCCGCGCCGAGGTCGATCCTCGCGATTATCCCAACACCTGCGAGTACTGCGGCCTCGAATCCCTCTGCCGCATTGCGGAAAACCGCGCCTTGCTCGACCCCGCCGAAGACCCTGGAGAAGACTCGTCCGACCCCGATCTTGACCAGGAGGACGGCGATGACTAACCCCGCCTCTCAAACTCCCCCTCCCGATCAGCTCCAGCGTGAGCGCGCGCTCCATCCCCTCAATTCCGTCCTCGTCCAGGCCCCCGCCGGCTCCGGCAAAACCGACCTGCTCACTCGCCGCTTTCTCTCTCTCCTGGCCCAGGTCGCCGAACCCGGACAAATCGTCGCCATCACCTTCACCAAAGCCGCCGCCGCTGAAATGCGCCATCGCATTTTGCACGAGCTCGAACGAGCCGCAGCCCGCACCGACGCCGCGCCTGATCGCTACGCCTTTTCAATGGAACACCTCGCCCAGCGCGCTCTGGCCCACTCCAAATCGCTTGGCTGGAATCTGCTCGATCAGCCCGCCCAGCTCCGCATCGCCACCATCGACTCTTTCTGCCGTGAAATTGCCCTGCAACAACCCCTGCTCTCCGGTCTCGGCGACGGCCTCGGCATCTACGAGCAGCCCGACGAGCTTTATCGCCGCGCCGCCCGCCGCACACTCCAGCAAATCGGAGCCGCAGAAGTCGGAGCCGGCGATCCCGCCCTCACCGCCGCCATCGAATTCCTCTTGCTGTGGCGTGACAACAACTGGCAGGAGATGGAAGACCTCCTCATCCAGATGCTTCAGCAGCGCGATCGCTGGATGCACGCCTTCGTCCTCGATCGCGATTCCGATGAAGATGAACTGCGCCGAACCCTCGAACGCCCCTTCGCAAAAGCCATCGCCGCCGCTCTCGCCGCAGTCAGCCAACTCCTCGACCAGCTCCCCGGCGTCCGCGAAGAAGCTCTGGCGCTGGCCCGCTTTGCCTGCGAACAGGGAGCCAGCGCGCTCTTCCAGACACTCGCAGAGCTCGCCGATTTCCCTTCCCCGCCGTGGGCGTCGAGCGAAGATGTAGAGGAGGCGCGCCAGGCCTGCGCATGCCTCTGCACGCTGCTCCTCACCAACGACGGCGACTTCCGTAAGCAGGTGGACAAGCGCCTCGGCTTCCCAGCCGATCGCAAACGCGAGAAAGCTCAACTCCTCAACCTCATCGCTCGTCTCTCCGCGATCCCCGGCCTCGAATCCGCTCTCGCCGCCGTCCGTTCCCTGCCTCCCGCCCACTACACCGACGAAGACTGGCAAATCGTCCGCGCCAGTTTCACCCTCCTCCGCCGCGCCGCCGCCGAGCTCCGCATCGTCTTCGCTGAAGCCGGAGCAGCCGACTACACTGAGGTCGCGCAGACCGCCCTCAATGTGCTCCGCAGCCCCGACGGCAGCCCCACCGACGCCGCCATCTCGCTCGCCGATAACATCCATCACATCCTTGTCGACGAATTCCAGGACACCAGCCGCCGCCAGCACGACCTGCTCCGCGGCATCATCGCCGCCTGGCCTGAGCGCGAAGGACGGACCTGCTTCGTCGTCGGCGACCCCATGCAATCCATCTACTTCTTCCGCGACGCCGACGCCGAGCTCTTCCCCCGCGTCCGCGACCTGGGCCTTGAAATTTCTGCCGCAGACCCCTTCCTTTTCAACCCCCTTGCCCTCACCTCGAACTTCCGCACCGTCCCGCCGCTGGTCAAGAGACTCAACGATATCTTTGCAAAGGTCTTCGAGGTGGACGATGGCAGCGGCATCCAATTCGCATCCGCTGAGCCAGCTCCTCAGTCCACCGGTCCCTCGTCCCCAATTCCGGTTCAACCCTTCCAATTGCACCTGAGCTTCGAGCCGCGCGTCCCTCGTGCGAAATCATCTAGCCCCAGTGCGGCCGATGAAAAAGAAGCCCTCCGCTCCGCCCAGATCGAGGAGGTCGTCCAACTCATCCGCAGCCACGCCGAACGCATGCAGCAGGCGCGCGTGGCAGGCCGCTACTACCGCATCGCCGTCCTCGGCCGCACCCGCAACGCCCTCGCGCCCATCGCCCAGGTCCTCCACGAAGCGCAAATTCCCTTCCGCGCTGTCGATCTCGAAAGGCTTGCCGCCCGCCCCGAAGTGCTGGACGCGCTCTCTCTCGCCCGCGCCCTCCTCAATCCCGTCGACCGCGTCGCCTGGCTCGGCGTTCTGCGTGCTCCCTGGTGCGGTCTCGCGCTCAGTGACCTGCACATGCTCACCAGCGCTGACAATCCCGAGGTCGCCGCCCGTCCCGTCCCCGAACTTCTCGCCGAACGGCTCCATCTACTCGCCACGGACGCGCGCCTCGCCGTCGAACGCGTCCTTCAGGCGCTCGCGGCCGCATCGCATCTGCGTTTTTCCCAGCCAGCCGGCGCGCTCGGAACCTGGCTTCAGCAAGTCTGGCTCCTGCTTGGCGGCGCCGCCTGCGTTGACCCTGCCGCGCGCGCCAATCTCAACCTCCTGTGGCAGACGCTCGACGCCCTTCCCAACGGCGAACCCGATCTGCTTGGCCCGGCCCTTCCGGCTGCCCTCGACAAATTGACCGCGCAACCCGCCCCCAACGCCGATGCCGATTGTGGCGTCCAGCTCATGACCATCCACAAAGCCAAGGGCCTCGAATTCGAAGTCGTCATCGTCCCTGAATTGCAGGCCCGCTCTCGCCAGGGCGCCTTCAAAATGCTCTCCTGGCTCGAACGCGGCCTTCCGCCGCAGGACATTTCAGACGATCCCGAAGAAATCACCGAGTTTCTCGTCGCGCCACTCCAGTCCAAAGGCGCGGACGGCGGATCAACGAAACAATGGGTCGACCACATCTATCGCGAACGCGAAGCCCAGGAGAACCGCCGCATCCTCTATGTAGCCGCAACCCGCGCCCGCAATGAGCTGCATCTCTTTGCCCGCCCCGCCTGCAGGCAAGACAAGAAAGGCGGCTGGATCCTCGCCGAACCTGTGAATAGCCTGCTCGCAACCGCATGGCCGGCGCTCGCAACAGAAATCGGCCAACGCTTCGAGGAATGGAAAGAAACTCTCCCGCAGCCCCAGGCAGAATCCGCCGCCATCGAATCCATCGCTGCCTCAGGCGAAAGCAATCTTCTTCAAATGCCCGTGCCGCTTCGGCCCACGATCCTCCGCCGTCTGCCTCCCAGCTATATTTCCCCCGCCGTCCACGTGGAATTCCCGAGGCAGTCTTCGCTCGACGCAACCCCCGCGTCTAAGAGCGCACTCTACACGCGCCACGAAGGCGGACTGCTCTCGCGCGCGCTCGGCACCGCAACCCACGCGTTTCTCGAAGAGCTCTCCCGTCTGCGCATCGCGAACGACTGGCCCGCTGCCCGCTCCGCGATCAAGCAGTTCCAACCCGCCGTCGCGGCGCGAATTTGCGCCGCGGGCATCGATCCCGGCAAAGCCTCCGCTCTCGCCGCCGAAGCGCTTGGCCTTGCTCTTAACGCCGCCGAAGAGCCCACCGGCCAATGGATTCTCTCGCCGCACCCCCAAGCCGCCAGCGAACTCCGCTGGGTGGGCATCATCGACGGCGCTCTGCGCACCGTGCAGGTCGACCGCATCTTCAGTGCCGGCCTTGCGCCTCTCTCTTCAGGTGACGATGCCTGGTGGATCATCGACTACAAAACAGCCCACGCCGCCGCCCCGGATCCTCTCGCCTCGGCAGCTGCTCTGCCCAGCTTGCGCGCCCTCTTCGCGCCCCAGCTCGAAACCTATGCGCAACTCCTCCGCAACCTCCACGGGAAAGACGCACTCCTCCGCGCCGGACTCTTCTATCCGCGCATGAGCCTCTTCGATTGGTGGGAAATCTAGAGCGGTTTCAGGATAGGTATGCCCGATTGTGCTTCGTGCCAGGTCGCCCCTCCTTGGGGTCGGGTCGACTTGAGTGCAATGCCTCTGGGTACAGCAATCCTGAAACCGTTCTTCAGCGGCAGCTTCAAGAGAAAAAGGCGCAGGCTTGAAGCCCGCGCCTCGGTGAACCCAGACCCGAACTACTGCAGGTTCACCATCAAGCTGGCCAGCGCTTCCTTTGAAGGCCGCGTCAGCGATTCCGGCAGCGTAGCCAGCGGTTCTTCCACAAAATTCAGCTGATCGAGGAAGGTCGGCTTCTGCGTATCGATATAGAAGATGCCCGTCAGGACCTCTTCCTTCTCCTGCGCCTCCATCAGCGTGCGCACCGCATTCGCCTTGTCCGTCGGGTCATAGTCATCAAGCAGCTTGCGCAGCCGCAGGCTCGATCCGTCGTGCATCTCCACGTCGTACACCTCGCCGGAATCGTAGTCCACCTCGATATCATCGAAGCTGGCCACAAATCCGATCTCGTTGATCGGCTCGTCGTTCTCCTGCAAAAACTTGTAGCTCTTGGTCGAGCCCTCGTGATCGTTAAATGTCACGCAGGGGCTGATCACGTCCAGCATCACGGTCCCCTTGTGCGCAATCGCCGCCTTCAGCATCGAGAGCAGCTGCTTCTTGTCGCCAGAGAACGAGCGCCCTACAAACGTCGCGCCCAGTTGGATCGCCAGCGCGCAGGTATCGATGCCGGGCAGCTCGTTGATCACCCCCGTCTTCAGCTTCGACCCGAGGTCCGCCGTGGCTGAAAACTGTCCCTTGGTCAGCCCGTACACTCCGTTGTCCTCGATGATGTAGATCATCGGCAGGTTGCGCCGCATCAGGTGAATAAACTGTCCCACCCCGATCGAGGCCGAATCGCCGTCGCCCGATACGCCCAGCGCCAGCATCGTCCGGTTGGCCAGCACCGCGCCCGTCGTCACCGAAGGCATGCGTCCGTGCACGCTGTTGAACGAGTGCGAGCGGTTCATAAAGTAGGCCGGGCTCTTCGACGAGCAGCCGATCCCGCTCATCTTCATCACCCGCTCCGGCTCCACGCCCATCTCGAACATCGCATCGATAATGCGTTCCGAGATCGCGTTGTGCCCGCAGCCGGCGCACAGGGTGCTCTTGCCGCCGCGATATTCAATGATCGGAAGGCCGATATGGTTCACTTTGGGTGTTGGGGTCGCGGTCGCCATTTTAGAGGCCCTCCTTGGTCGCAAACTCTTCGGTAATCGTGCGGGCATCCAGCGGCAATCCGTTGTAGTGCAGTATGCTGCGCAGCTTCGCCACCTGCTCGGCGGGAATATCCAGCTTCAGCAGGCTCTCCAGTTGCGCGTCGCGGTCCTGTTCCACCACGTAAACGCGCTCGTGCGATGCCACAAAGTCGTGAATCTCGTGCGCAAACGGATAGGCCCGGATGCGCATGTAGTCCACATCCTTGCTGTACTCTTTCTTGATCTGGTCCAGGCTCTCTCGCAACGCAAAGTCCGTGGTGCCGTAGGCCAGAAAGCCGATCTTCGAGCTTCTGTCTTTCACCACCACCGGCGCCGGAACCAGCGTCCGCGCATTCTCAAACTTGCGCGACAGACGATCCATCACCTGCTGATACTCGTCCGGACGTTCCGTGTAGCCGGCCGCGTCGTTGTGTCCCGAGCCGCGCGTAAAATAAGCCGCCTTGGGATGATCGGTGCCCGGCAGCGTCCGCCAGCCGACCGCATCGCCGTCCACATCGCGGTAGCGCGCGAACCCTCCCAGCCGGTCAAGATCTTCCTTGGTCAGAACCTTGCCCCGGTCCAGCGGCTTCTCAGGATAGTCGAACGGTTCCGACATCCAGTTGTTCATTCCCAGGTCCAGATCCGACAGCACAAACACCGGCGTCTGCAGCCGCTCCGCCAGGTCGAAGGCAGCATAGCCCAGTTCAAAGCACTCCTTCACATTGCCCGGCAGCAGCACAATGTGTTTCGTGTCGCCATGCGACAAAAACGCCGTCGACAGCAAATCCGCCTGCGACGTCCGCGTCGGCATGCCCGTCGAGGGCCCCGTCCGCTGCACGTCGAAGATCACGCCCGGCAATTCCGCATAGTAGCCCAGCCCCGTGAACTCGGCCATCAGCGAGATGCCCGGTCCCGAAGTCGCCGTCATTGACCGCGCACCCGCCCAGCCCGCACCCAGCACCATACCGATCGCCGCCAGCTCGTCCTCTGCCTGCACCACGGCAAACGTCGCCTTGCCTTCAGGCGTCACGCGAAACTTCTTCAACAGGTCTACCGCAGCCTCCACTAATGAGGTCGAAGGCGTAATCGGATACCACGCAACCACCGTCACCCCGGCGAACACCGCGCCCATGCCGCAGGCCGCGTTGCCGTCGATGATGATCTTGCCCTTGGTCGCATTCATCTGCTCGATAAAGTACGGGTCCTGCTTGGTAAACGTCGTCTGCGCGTAATCGAACCCCGCCTTCACCGCGCCGAAGTTCAGGTCGAATACCTTCTGCTTTTTCGCAAACTGCTTCTGCAGTCCGCGCTCCACCACGTTGAGATCGATGTTCAATATCTGCGCCACCGCACCCACGTACACCATGTTCCGCACCAGCTTGCGCAGCTTGGCCTCGGGACAGATGGCCGCCGTAATCTTGTCGAAGGGCACGGGATAAAACACCACATCGTCGCGATACTGCTTCAGGTCCAGCTTTTCTTCGTAGATCGCCACGCCGCCCGGGGGCACCGCCAGCGCGTCTTCGCGCGCCGTTTCCGGGTTCAGCGACACCAGCACCTCGGCCTCGCGCTTGCGGGCCACATATCCCTCTTTGCTGGCGCGAATTGTGTACCACGTGGGCAGTCCGGCGATGTTCGACGGGAAGAGATTTTTTCCGCTGACGGGAACTCCCATTCCGAAGATGCTTTTCAGCAGAACGCTGTTGGCGGATTGCGAGCCGGACCCGTTCACCGTTGCTACGTTGATGCTGAAATCGTTTGTCACGCGCGGGCGCGCGCTCAGTTGACCCTGCTCTTGACCCAGGGCCAGGTTTCCAGTCGCCATTTGGCGGGATTCCCTTCCGATAGATTCTTAAAATGCGGTGCGCATTTCGCACCCAAATGTGATTATAGTCACTTTGACGATCCGTCGTACCGCTTCATGACGCGATAGTAACCCGCTCTTGCACCTCCCAAAAAGGTCATCCGTCACTCCACCTTCGTTCGCGCCAATCCCCCACCCAAACCTCCGTTCCAGGCGCTCCCAGACCCTTTTCCCGGAAGCGCCTGAAATCAACACAAATAACTCAATCTGAATGCATTAATCCGTCATGTCCCGCGCTTACCGCACCAGTTCCGAGGCCAGTTCAATCTCCTCGTGATGCGTGCTTCCCGGAATATCCAGCGATCCCAAAACGATCGTCTTGCCCGGATTCAGCGTCGAACTCCCCTCCAAAACAGACTGGCGAATGACCGGGTCTTGCTTGCCCAGAGCAAACCCTTCTTCCGGAGGGCTCGACTGCTCCACTTTCGTATGCAAACTCGCGCCGTCCAGTGTCGCCTCAATACTCAATCCCACATCCACGTACTGCACCTCCGAGTTCTCTCCCGAACTGCCTTCTTTATACAACCCGGTCACAATCGGCACGCGCTTGCCTTGCTTCATCGTCGCCTTGGTGCCGGGAACGACGATCATGCTGAAGTGCTGCGCGCCGGCCTGCTTGCCGCCCTCTGCATCGGTAATCGTGAACGTCAGCTTGTACTCCTTCTCCGGCTGGTCCATCTGGGCCACAATCTTCCGCGCCAGGTCAATCTCCTCCTGCGTGCCCCACAGCGAAATAGCGGCCCGCGACTGAATAGGGTAAAACCTCGCCCGCGGAAGCATATTCCGCAGGTCCGTCAACACGTCGTTGATCGCGCGCTGCTGTGTCATGTTTGTCAGCATCAACGTCTCATACATCTCCACGCGCGCCGGCCCCACTGCTGCGCGGCTCCCCGCAGCCTCCGCATGCTCCGGTGTTGCCGCCGTTGGCTCCACAGGTTGCGTCTGCGCGCTTGCACCGCGCGCCAACAGCATCAAGGCCAGCGTGAGTCCGCCCATCGTACACACGCACCTCCGCCCTCTCCTGGTCAATGCAGGATTCACATTCATATTCAGCCTCTCTGGTTCGTCTCTTGATTTTGAAGAACCCCGCGCTGCACCCAGCATGCACGCCGCGGCCTCTTCTAGGTGATGGACGCCGCCACCGCCCCACCGCTCGAAAACGAACGAAAAAGTTTAACAACCGCCCACCGAAGTGTCCCCAGTCCCTTAGTCTCTAGTCCCTAGTCCCTGTTCTATATAATCGCCGCAACCTCCCCTGAAAGGTCACGGCATTGATTTCAAGCGCCACAGCGCAACGCCGCACCCGCCCGGCCTACGGCCTCTCGCCTGAGAGCCTCCGCACGCTGCGCGCCTTGAAGACGCCGAAACAAATCCAGCAGTTCATCGATGCGCTCGAGTACCAGTATGCTGACACAGCCCGCTCCCCGCAGTGCGCGCTGCGCGAGCGCAAAGGCCATTGCCTTGAAGGCGCATTGCTGGCTGCCGCCGCCCTCCGCGTCCATGGTCATCCGCCACTGCTCATGGATCTCGAATCCGTGCGCGACGACGATCACGTTGTGGCTCTCTATCGCGAACGTGGCCTCTGGGGCGCCATCGCCAAGTCGAACTTCGCAGGCCTGCGCTTTCGCGCGCCCGTCTATCGCACCCTGCGCGAGCTCGCGCTCAGCTACTTCGAGTTTTATTACAACCTGCGCGGCGAACGAACCCTGCGCAATTACTCGCAGGCCGTGAACCTCGAACGCCTCGACCCCCTCCACTGGATGACCTCGGAGCAGGATGTCTGGTGCGTGCCGGAGCTGTTGATCGCGGCCAGGCATTACCCCCTCTTTCCCGACAAAGTGGCCCGCGCACTGCCCCGTCTTGACCGCCGCAGCTTTGAGGCCGGAATGCATGGCTGGGTCAAGCACTAACGAGATTAGATCTCTGACCGCTTGTCCTCATACCAGCTCCGGGTGCCCCAGGTGCCCAGCATTCGGACGCCGCAACGGTCATCGACCGTCCCCTTCGATACCGGCATGGTGTTGCTTATACCTTTCTGGACATTTTCGAGAACAAAGCGAGGGTACGCTCGCTTGCAGGCGTTGCAAGTTGAGATAAGCCCGGCTAAACTAACTGCCAGCGCTGGAGCTCACCATGGAAAAGCACGTCCCCGCGGATTCCGCCTCAGCCTCCATCGACCACAAGATCAAGCAGCTCGGCGACTGGCGCGGAGAAATCCTCGCCCATCTCCGCCAGCTCATCCACCAGGCCGATCTCGGCATTGAGGAGGAGTGGAAATGGGCCAAGCTCACCAGCCCTGGCACCCCCGTCTGGTCCCATGACGGCATCGTCTGCACAGGCGAATCGTACAAGCAGGTCGTCAAGCTCACTTTCGCCCGCGGAGCCTCCCTTTCAGACCCGAAAAAGCTCTTCAATTCCGGCCTTGAAGGGAACGTGCGCCGCGCCATCGACGTTCGCGAAGGAGAGAAGATCGACGAAGCTGCCTTCAAGCAACTCATCCGCGCCGCCGTCCAAGCTAACTCCGCAGCCCAGGCTCAGCGGGCAGCCAAAAAGAAGTGACCTCGCCCCTCGCGGGTCGCTGGGTCTGATCCCTGTACCCTGTCCATGGCCGGCGCCCTAACAACGCGGGTGTGCGCTGGACGGGTAGAATGTCCTGGATCTCAAATACAAAGAGAAAATCCCGCTCTAAACGCTGGAGCCCCTTCATGAAGCGCCAATGTGTTGTCTTCCTATGGCTCATTTCTGCCGTCGCGGCGGCTGCTCAGGCGGCGCTGCAACTTGATCCCGAAAATCCGCACTACTTTCTCTTTCGCGGACATCCCACCGTTCTGGTTACCTCCGGCGAGCATTATGGCGCGGTCATCAATCGCGCATTCGACTACGTCCCCTATCTGGACGAACTCCAGCGCAACCACCTGAACCTTACACGGCTTTGGGTTGGCCCCTACCGCGAGTCAGACAGCGATTTTTCCATTGCCAACAACACGCTTGCCCCCTTGCCCGGCGCATTCATTCCTCCCTGGGCACGCAGCCAGACGCCCGGAGCCTCCGACCACGGCAATCGTTTTGACCTCTCACGCTGGAACCCTGATTACTTTCAGCGTCTCGTGAATTTCGTTGCCGCGGCTGAAAAGCGCGGCATCGTTGTCGAGGTCAATCTGTTCTGCCCCTACTACGACGACTCGATGTGGAAGAACAGCCCTCTCTATATCGCGAACAATGTGAGCGGAATCGGCGATGTGCCGCGCACCGAAGTCCTTACCCTCAGGCATCCAGACCTCGTGGCCGTTGAAGACAGGATGGTCCGCAAGATTGTTGCCGAGTTGAACCATTTCGACAATGTCTACTATGAGATCTGCAACGAACCCAACTTTGGCGGGGTCACACTCGACTGGCAACGGCGCATCTCCGGTGTCATCGCAGAGCAAGAGACGAAGCTCCCTGTTCGGCACCTCATCTCACAAAACATCGCCAACGGCTCCAGCACGATCGAAGATCCCGATCCGCGCGTCTCCATTTTCAACTTTCACTACTCGCGTCCGCCCGAATCTGTCGCCATGAACTACGCCCTCAACCGTGTTGTCGGCTTCAATGAGACCGGCTTTGACGGCAACGCCGATGCAACCTACCGCATCCAAGGCTGGAGCTTTCTCGCGGCGGGCGGCGGACTCTTCAATAACCTCGATTACTCCTTCACCGTTGGGCACGAACGCGGCGACTTCGTCACCGGCGCGAAAACGCCCGGTGGAGGCAGCGCGGCGCTGAGACGGCAACTGGGCGAGCTCAGGGAGTTTTTCGATCGTCTGCCGCTCAATCAAATGAGACCCGCGAATGGCGTCCTTCTCAGCGGCATTCCAAACGGCGGTGCTGCCTATGTCCTCGCCAAACCCGGATCCGCCTATCTCGTCTACATCAGCCACACTCGAGTTGAAACCGTGAAGAAGGATGAGACTCGCTTTTCCATCGATGCCAGCCCCCACGAGGCAAAGATTGTCCTGAATCTTCCAGCCGGCTCCTACCGCGCCCAGTGGCTTGACCCCGCGGACGTCCATACGATCCGAAAGTTGCGCTTCAGCCACGCCGGAGGCGCCTGTACGCTCGCATCGCCTTCCTATGGCGCGGATATTGCCCTGTACCTGCGTGCCGGACATTAAGTTCCGGAGCGAATTGTGGAGTAAACGAATGCAACCTGATAAGCGATTGAGCCATCAAGCCCAGTAACGATGCCGATCGAGGAGATCTATGAGAATGGTCCGGAACGTCTCTGTTTTGTTCGTCGCCCTGCTTGCAAGTCTGCTCGCCGCACAACAACCCCAGCCTGCCGATCCCTCGTCCTCCGACGCCATCCAGCTCAACGTGACTGTCGACACCAAAAGCGGGCAGCCGGCGGTTAACCTCGGTCAACAGGACTTCACCATCCTCGACAACAAAACCCCGCGCCCCATCACGTCCTTTAAGGTCATGAGCCCCGCCCAGGAGCCGGTCAGGGTCATCCTTTTCATCGACGCGGTCAACGTGCCTCTTACCATGCTGTCGAACGTTCGTGATGGTGTCGGGAATTACTTGAAGGCGCGGGAAGGTCAGGTGGCTCATCCCACGGCACTCGCGGTCCTCACCGACAAGGGTGCGGCCATCACCACCGGCTTTTCCACCAACGGCCTCGTTCTGAATGACAACCTCAAACACCAGGCCATCGGTCTGCGCGAAATCAATCGCAGCTCGGATTGGGGTGAAAATGAGCGTCTCCAGATCTGCCTCAATGCCATCTATCAATTGCTGGCGTACTCCTCGACCTTGCCGGGCCGCAAAATCATCCTCTGGATCTCGCCCGGCTGGCCTCTCATGCCCGCTCCCGAGGGCTTCCTTACGTCGAAACAGGAGCGGCAGATCTTCGGCTCCATCGTGTCCTTCTCCACGCAAATGAGGCGGAACAACGTCACTCTCTACGACATCAATCCCGTCGGCCCCTCTGAATCCATTGCCCAATCCAATTTCTACCAGGGCTTTCTCAAGGGGATCGCCAAGCCTGGCGATGCGCAAATGCCCGATCTCGGCCTTCAGGTGATCGCGGATCACAGCGGAGGCCTCGCTCTCGAGTCCAATAACGATATCGCTGCCCAAATCCAGAGATGCCTCACCGACCTTCAGTCCTGGTACGCGATCTCCTTCGATCCGCTGCCCTCCGATAAGCCCGACATATACCACCACATCGAAATCAAACTCACCCAACATGATCTGGTCGCTCGAACCCTCGACGGCTACTACGCCAACACGCGCGCCATCCAAACCGCCCGCTGATCCAAATCCGCATGCGCCCCATCCGTGAAACAGCTTCATCGTCTCATGGGTGGGAGTCGAAAACGATCACCATCGTCCCCCTGCTCCCTATGCGTGACTGGAGTCACGTCGCTGACCGCGCAGGCAGTTTAGCCTAGATTCAAGCCCGTACACCGGCAAGCGGTTCGGCCCAAAAGGAGCCAGAATGAATCTGGGGTTTATCGAGAGCAGGACATTTGACGAAATCGAGCTGGGCGACACCGCCGGCACCGAACACGTTCTCACCACCGATGACGCGATGGCCTTTGCCTCCATCTCCGGATTCAACTCGGTCCTCAAGCCGGAAGAAGCGATTGCGCGCGCCGGCGGAATTCCGCCCACCGGCCCCAACATGTGGTGCGCCTCTCTGGTCTCCGGCCTTTTCAGCATGCACATTCCCGGACCCGGCGTCACCTTGACCGAGATCTCTCTCTCTTTTCACAACCGCATCCGTGTCGGGGACCGCATCCTCGTCAAAGTCCAGGTCACCGCCAAGGAAGAAACCACAAAAACTCTCACCTTCGATTGCGAAGCCCACAACGGAAAAGGCGTCTCCATCTTCACCGGCACGGCCCAGTGCATTGCGCCTCCCACCAAGCTGCGCTGGTCCACGCTCCCCGTGCCCCAACTTATCGTCTCCAATCCTTATCGGCGCTATAGCGAGATGATTGCCCGCGCCACCTCCAGGCCCGCCGTCAGAACGGCGATTGTGTGGCCCTGCGACGAGGTCTCACTCGGCGGAGCCCTCCAGGCCTACCATGACAAACTGGTGATCCCCGTCCTGGTCGGTGCTGAAGACAAAATCCGCAACCTGGCCACGACCCTCGAAATCAACCTGGACGGAGTGCGCGTCGTCGACACTCCTGACAGCCGTTCCGCCGCCGCGCGCGGCGTCGAGCTGGCCCGCAAGGGCGAAGTCGAAATGCTGATGAAGGGCTCACTGCACACCGACGAGCTGATGAGCGCCGTCGTCTCCCGCGAAGGAGGCATGCGCACCGGCCGCCGCATCAGCCACGTCTTCGCGCTTGACGTGCCCATGTATCACAAAACCCTTTTCGTCACCGATGCGGCCATCAACATCCAGCCCGACCTCGATACCAAGATCGATATTCTGCAGAACGCGATCGACATGATGTTGAAGCTCGAGGTCGTCAATCCCAAGGTGGCCATCCTATCGGCCGTCGAGTCGGTCAACCCCGCCATCCCCTCCACCCTCGATGCCGCCGCCCTCTGCAAGATGGTGGACCGCGGTCAGATCACCGGCGCAACCGTCGATGGTCCCCTCGCCTTTGACAATGCCATTTCCAGCGACGCCGCAAAGATCAAGAAGATCAACTCGAAGGTAGCCGGCGATGTCGATCTGATGATGGTTCCCAATCTCGAAGCAGGCAACATCCTCTTCAAGGAGCTGCAATACCTGGCCGGCGCGCTGGCCGCAGGCGTAGTGGTCGGCGCCAAAGTCCCCATCGTCCTCACCAGCCGCGCCGACGGCGAACTGGCCCGCATGGCAAGCTGCGCTTTGGGCGCCCTGCTGGCCAAGCCCGCCCCTCCGCGCGAGTAAGCCCCAAAGGCCATTAACCTCCGTGCATGTGCCACCTTCATCGCAGCCTTGTCGCGATGAAGGAGCCTCGCAACCCCGCGCGTACCAGTAGGACAGGCTCTCAAGCCTATCGAGATGCGGTGACAATATGGACTACACTGAACCCATAACGGACGAAGATCGGCAATGAGCGAAAAATCAAAGATTCCTATCGTTGTGGACACGAGAGAGTGTTCGCCCGGCAACGCCTGCAGTGATCCTGCAAATCTGGACCGGCGCGAGTTTGGGCGTCTTGTGGCGAGTGCCGGCGCAGGAGCGTTTCTTGCTTCCCGGACGGCGCTTGCCGCCGGCGCCGATCCCGCTTTGGCGGCCAGGGTCCTGACTCTGAGAACCGGGACATCCAGCTTCACGATCGATGGTTCGGGTTCCCTCCGAGCGATCGACATGGGCGGCCGGAATCAGCTTGCCCCATCGCAACCCGCGCCGATCCTGAGCGTTCGCGTGGCCGGCAAGTTGCATGCGCCCGATCACGCAACCTGGAATCCGAAGCGCGACACGCTGACCTTAAGATTCGATGCGGTCCAGGCAACCGCCTTGGTGGCGCTTCATGCCAGGCCGACGCACGTCACCCTCGAGTTGACAGCGTTGCGTACGGCACAGCCGGTTGAACTGGTGCTATGGGGGCCGTATCCCATCGGTATCGGAGACCTCGTCGGAGAGGTGGTTGGCGTGGTGCGCGATTCCGAGTCTGCCGTTGGCATTCAGGCGCTCGACACCAAAACGATGGGTGGCGATGCCTCAGAGGAAAGTGACATCGCTCCCGACGGCCTCGTGGCCGATGATGGAGGAACCTATCCGGGATTGCCCCTCGAGTTGAAGAAGCAGCAGCAGTGGCGGGGAAACACGGCGATGCGCACGGAATTTGGCAGCACCCTGCAAGCCTATTGCCGGAACCGCGACAAGCCTCGCGTCATCAGCAATTGGGGCGTTGATCCGTTCGTGGCAGAGCCCTTTAGCGACGGAGGCGTGATCGGCAGCAAGATCGCGTTGTTCGCCTGCCCAGCGGCGCAGGCATTGCCGGCCATCGGCGCCATTGAAGTCGCTGAAGGTCTGCCGCATCCCATGATGAACGGCCAGTGGGCCAAAATGTCTCCGGCGGCGACCGCCTCCTACCTCATCGTCGATTTTGGCGAGCACTCCATTGACCAGGCCATTGAAATGACGAAGAAGGCCGGTCTGAAGTTTCTCTATCAGAGCTCGCCGTTTGAAACCTGGGGACATTTCAAGCTCAAGACCGAATTGTTTCCGCGGGGGTGGGACGGATTCCGCGACTGCGTGGCGAAGGCCCGCGAGGCAGGCATCGGCGCAGGCTTCCACACGCTTTCGAATTTCATCACGCCCAATGATCCATTCGTGTCGCCGGTGCCTGATCCTCGCTTGGCGCGTACCGGCAGCAGCGAGCTCACTGCCGCAATCGACGCCACCGAGACCGAACTCCCCGTCGCTGATCCAATCTGGTTCAAAACGAAAACGACCATGAATACCGTGATCGTTGGGGAGGAGCTGATCCAATTCGAAGCTGTCTCGGCGGATGCGCCCTGGAGGCTGTTGCAATGCCGGCGGGGCGCATGGGGCACAAGAGCCGCAGCGCACAGCAAGGCAGACTCGGTCGGCAAATTGATGGATCATCCATACAAGGTGTTTTTGACCAACGCCGCACTCTCGCAGCAGGTCGCGCGGAATATCGCGGCATTTTGCAACCACACCGACGCCGTGCAATTGTCGCTCGATGGTCTGGAGGGCAACTGGTCCACCGGCATGGGTCAGTACGGGTGTTCCCTGTTCACCGACGCATGGTACGAAGCACTCAAGCCTTCTCTGCGCGGCCACATAATTAATGACGCGAGCAATCCACATCATTTCACCTGGCATATTGCCACCCGATACAACTGGGGTGAGCCCTGGTATGCGGGCTTCCGCCAGAGCCAAACGCTTTACCGGCTCAAGAACCAGCTTTTCTATACGCGCAATCTGATTCCACACATGCTCGGCTGGTTTTCACTGCACCCGGAAACAACGCTTGAGGATGTTGAATGGCTTTGCGCGCGCGCGGCTGGCTTCGATGCGGGCTTCGCGCTGGCCACCAGTTCTGACAGCAAGGCGACCCAGACCGCGGGCGGTGCGGCCGCACTGGACAAAACGACAGCGGCGATTCTCGATGTCGTTTGTCAGTGGGAAACCGCCCGCCAGAGCGGCGCTTTTCCCGAGAGCCTCAAGCCGCTGCTGCAGGATGTGAACCGGGCGTTTCGCCTGCTCAGCATGGGCCCCAGCAAGTGGGAACTGCGGCAGCTCAATCCAGCTGCGCAGCCAATCCTCATCCAGGCGCATCATTAGCCAGCAGCCTACAGCGGTTCCACAGTTGCTGTATCCCGAAGCGATGAAGCTAAGTGGCTTTTTATCAAGAAAAAGCCACCTCGGACAGCGCCAGAAGTGGCTACAAGTACTGTGGAACCACTCTAAGGCGCACAGAGAAGCCCATGCATCGGCGGCAACGAAAGCACGCCGCCCGCCGGGAGACCTGCTCCCCTCGAGCACAGTCGATCCGCAGCCCAGTATGTTAAATTCGAACAGTCAGACCACCCATGGAGAGATGGCCGAGTGGTTTAAGGCGCACGCTTGGAAAGCGTGTGTACTTTAACGAGTACCGTGGGTTCGAATCCCACTCTCTCCGCCAGCTATTTTCCTATCTTCTTGATTCCAATCATAAATGAATGAAAGTGAACGGCTTATGGCTTGTCTAGTCTGTTCATTTTGTCCACCCAGTGTATGACCATGAGCCTCTCCAGGCCGGTTCTGTATTACCACGAGCCAGGCGTATTACCACGACCAGGCGTGTCATTTTGACACAGCCCCAGACACACGAAAAGCCGGGAGTGATCTAGCTCTGATTCTGTATGCGGTCCGCCGCTCCACGATGCTGCTGGCGCCCTCACAGTAGCTCTCCGCCATTGGCATAAAGGCTCCCGGCCTGTCACTGACGCAGACCAACTAGCCCTCTCAGCATGACCGGCCCACGACTTTCCACACTCTCCAATACCCTATACTGCCAGGTCTAATACTTCTTTCGCGGTATTGTAAGCCGACTGGCTGGATGTCACAGTCAAGGGATGAACCCGCTACTTTAGGGTGCTCCGACGGCCTGCGACTTTTGGGCTTTACGAGTCCTCTTTTCCGTATTTGGCAGACGGCTGCCACCTCAAGTCGCGATCCATTGTTCCTATTTTGAGGAACCTTGGCAGCAAGAGCCCGACATTCGGAGCTTGTCATGCTTGTCCTTTCTGTTTCTCTTCTCGCACGAACTCATCCCGGACAACCCTACATCCCTGCGGCATCGTTCTCATGTGACTTTGAAAAGTGCTCCCACCACCCGCTCTCATCTAGGTACGGGGACCGTATCAATCGAACCGGCTTCGTTTTTGAACGTGCCTCTGGCGAAGGAATCTCTATTGTGGGAATTGACCTGCAGGCTTCGGGCGATTCGAACCCAGATATCTCGCGGCGTGGACAAGCCTACGCCGGCAGACAAAGCCACTATGAAAAGCGGGCCTAGAAGAGTCAAACCGAAACTGAGCCGATTGTGCGATACTACACAGTTTCGGATGGGCAGTAGTGGAAGTTGAGACTGCATGCCAGCCAGGCGTGAAATGCACGAAAGAAATACCGCAATTGAACAGTTCTTCTATGCGGCGGAGCGCTATTCTGAGCGGATAGCTCTCAGGTGGAAAGAGTCTGGCAAATGGGAGTCCAGGACATACGCGCAGCTATTGCGGGACGCAAGGGCGGTTGCGTCGTATCTGAAGAAGCACGGCTTGGAACACGGGGATGCAGTTATCCTGCCGTCCATTCGCAATCAGTCTCTCTGTCCCAACATTCTGGGCATCCTCTGGGCTGGCGGACATTATGTCTTCATCGATCCGCAGTATCCGCTCGAGTGGCAAAAATTCATCTGCGATGCGGCTCGCTCGCGCATAGGACTTTTTGAGGGACTGGTCAACCCGCTTGGGCATTTGGAAGTTGACTGGCATAAGATGCCGGCTCAATATGCGGACGAGCCTGCGCCTGACCTCCCTTCGGACTCCGAACTCGCTGCCTATGTAATGTTCACTTCCGGTTCCACAGGGAAGCCAAAGGGAGTGATCGTTCCAAATCGGGCCATTTTGCGGCTCGTTGTGGACGCCGACTACATTTCCTTCTCTGAGAAGGAAGTTTTTCTTCAGCTGTCTCCGCTCAGCTTCGACGCTTCAACTCTGGAGATTTGGGGTCCGCTTCTCAATGGCGGCACCTGCGTGCTTCATTTCGAAAACGGTGCCATCACTACGGTGGGGATGAAAGAGTCAATCGAAACGCAGGGCGTAAGCACGCTTTGGTTGACGTCATCTCTGTTCAACACCATTGTTTCTGAAAATCCAGAAACCCTAGTCAAGGTCAAGCAGCTCTTGACGGGAGGGGAAGTATTGTCAGTGGCCCACATCCGGCGTGCGCTAAAGGTGCTACCGGATACGCACCTGCTCAACGGATACGGACCCACAGAAAATACGACCTTCACCACCGTATATTCGATCCCCAAAACATTGCCGGAGGATATCAAGCGAATTCCTATTGGCTATCCCATTCGGGGAACCGCGTGTGAGCTGTTTGACAACGACCTCAATCCGGTTTCGGGAGACAGTGCCGTAGGCGAACTGATTGCGTTTGGCGAGGGGCTCGCTATAGGGTACCTTGCCGACGCAAAATTGACCGCTGAGAAATTCGTTGAGATTCAATGCTCCGACGGGCAGATGCGCAGAGGTTACCGGACGGGCGACCTGGCGATGAAGAATGTGGATGGTTGCTACGATTTTCTGCAGCGCAATGACGAGCAGGTGAAAATAGATGGCCACAGGATTGAGCCGCGCGAGATCGAACTCTTCCTTAATGAGATGGCGGAGATTTCAGAGGTGCGGGTCCTGGTAAGGGTCGGACCCCGCGGACAAAAGCGGCTGGCCGCGTATGTTGTTGGAAGACAGGGCATCGACCGAACCGACTTGCGCACGAGACTGGGCCAGTTTTTTCCCAGGTACATGATCCCGCACTTCATCATTGCGATGCCTTCCCTCCCTAGAAACCAGAATGGCAAGCTGGATGAGTCTCAATTGCCGGATCCATTCACAAATTCCGCAGAGCCCTTACAGGATCGCAACCAGGTTGCGGCCTGCTGGGAGGAGATTCTGAGTCGCCGGGTTCTGGAAACAGTGAATTTCCTTGATGCCGGAGGGACGTCGCTGGATGCACTTCGTCTCACGGCGTTGCTTGAAGAGCACTTTTCCGTGAAGCTCAATCCCACTTTTGTGTTCGAATACTCGACTATCGAGCAGCAGGTCGCTTACTTCCAGGGAGATTCAGGGCGGCGCTCAGAAAAGTCCGGCTTCTCTCGCGGCGAGGGAGCCACCGAACTTGCTGTGATCGGAATGGCCTGCCGCTTTCCGGGAGCCAGGAACATCGACGAATATTGGCAAAACCTCCTGAGCGGAAAAGAAACGATCAGCTTTTTCAAAGATGACGAACTGAGCGGCGAGATCAGTGCATCGGAACGAAGCAGTCCGATGTACGTCAAAGCGAAAGGTATCCTTGAGGACTTCGATAAATTCGATGCGTCCTTTTTCGGGATATCTCCGATAGAAGCTGGCATTATGGATCCGCAGCAGCGGATTCTACTCGAAATGACTTGGCACGCACTCGAAGACGCCGGTGTTCCTCCCGGTGACGACAAGCTGCGGACCGGTGTTTTCGTTGGAAAAAACTGGTCCAGATATTACCAACAGTACGTGCTGACGAACCCGGACCTGATTCGGAAGTTCGGAATCTTGAATTCGGCTCTGGCAAACGAGCCCGATTTCCTGAGTTCCCGAATTTCGTACTTGCTGAATCTGAAAGGACCAAGCGTCAGTGTGTATTCGGCCTGTTCGACTGGACTGGTGACGGTGGCCGAAGCCTGCGAAGCGATTGTAGAAGGTCAGTGTGAACAGGCAGTTGCCGGTGGAGTTTCCATTTGTGTGCCTGTCAACAGCGGTTATCTCTACCAGGAAGGCGGGATGCTTTCGAAGGACGGACACTGTCGGCCTTTCGATGCGTCAGCGACAGGAACAACATTTAACGATGGTGCGGGTCTAGTGGTCATCAAGCGCCGCGACCTGGCCGAGCGGGACGGCGATCGGATTTACGCCACCATCAGGGGATTCGCGATCAATAATGATGGCGAGAAGAAGGCTAGCTTCACGGCGCCAAGTGTTGGAGGGCAGTTTGAGGTATATGAAGCCGCACTTCAGCGGGCCGGAATTGGCCCGGCGACCGTTGGCCTTATTGAGACGCACGGTACAGCTACGCCGCTTGGTGATCCGATAGAGGTGCTCTCTCTCCGCAAGGCCTATGCGCAATCGGGAGGCACTGAAAAGAAATGTGCGTTAGGTTCGGTGAAATCCAATATCGGACATACAATCCACGCAGCCGGCGTTGCCGGCCTCATCAAGGCGGTTCTAGCGGTCTGGCACAATGCCATCCCTCCCACGTTGTTCTTTAATACGCCAAATCCGCGGCTTGAACTTGAGAAAACACCGTTTTTCGTTAACACATCCGTTGTTCCGTGGCAGATATCTGGACCAAGACGAGCCGCTGTCAGTTCTCTGGGCGTCGGCGGCACAAACGCACATGTGATTCTGGAAGAATACCGGGACCACCGTTGTGTCGTTGACCAGGAGTCGAAAGAAACCAGCGAGAGCAACACTTCCTATTCGATCGTTTTGTCAGGCAATACCGAGGCTGCTCTCGAACGGCAAGTGGATAGCTATCGCCAGTTTTTTCATGCATCGCCCAAAGACATCTCCCTGGCCGACATCTCCTATACGCTGGCGACATGTCGCAAGCACTTTGCTCATCGCGCTGCCGTCAGCGGACGAAGTGTTGAGGAAATTGCGCGTCGGCTTTCGGACAGAAAAGGCCTGACAAGCGGAAAGGTAGTCCGGCATCCAGATTCAAAGATTGGATTCATGTTTTCTGGACAGGGCGCCCAGCGCATTTCCATGGGTCAATGGCTGTATGAACATGATCCGGATTTTAGAAACATCTTTGACTTCGGTTGCGAAGTTATTCAGAAGAATGAGGGCTTTGATTTACGCGCAACTCTATTTGCGGATCCAACTATTCGCGAAAATACAACCGCGGTGAACCAGACAAAAATAGCGCAACCAGCATTATTTCTCCTGGAATATGGCGTTGGGCGGTATTTAACCAAGAAGGGATGTCGCCCCGATTTTCTTATCGGGCACAGCGTTGGGGAGTTTACTGCGGCGACCTTTGCAGGAATTTTCAGCTTTGAAGACGCCGTTGCTTTGGTAGCACGCCGCGGCGCTCTTATGCAGTCAATGCCGCCGGGCAGAATGCTTGTAGTGAGGGCGGATCTCGACGAGTGCGAAGAGTATCTCAACCCCGAAGTTTGTCTGGCGGCCGCAAACGCTCCCGGTCTCATTGTTCTTGCCGGTCCTGAACTGCAGATCGAAGATGTGAAACGTCGCCTTGCCGACAATGAGATCGCCAGCACTGTTCTGCAAACGAGCCATGCGTTCCATTCTCGCATGATGGAGCCAATCGTCGGCGAGTTTGCGGCATATGTGGGTGCATTATCGAGGAAGCGCCCGTCAATACCCATTTATTCGACGATGACGGGGAAACTGTTGTCGCCAGAAGAAGCGCTGGATCCGTTGTATTGGGCCGGACAAATGCGCCATCCGGTGCTCTTCTCGAAAGCTGTATTGACGCCGCTGGATGAATTTCCCGAGAGCAGCATTGCATTCATTGAAGTGGGACCGGGGGGCACTTTGGCAACTCTGGTCAACAGTCACCCGCAATTGAAGAATGAAATCGCGCTCGCATCGCTGCCGGGAAGCGGCATCGATGAAAAGGGCTTATCGCAACTTGATGCTTGTATAGAGAAGCTGTGGGTCAATGGATTTCAGATTGATTGGAACGTGCAGTTTCGCGACCTTGCAGTGAAGAAGACGAGCCTTCCCGGATACTCGTTTGCTCGAGACCCCCATTGGCTGGAGGTTCCTAAAATGCCTAGATCGGTCAGGCAGACTCAACCCTCGGAACCAAATGAACAACCTGCCGCCCCAATAGTTCAGGAGATGAGAGTGGACACCAAAGAACATTACCGCCATATTCAGCAACAGTTGAAGACAGTGATTGAGGAGGTGACTGGCTATGACATGAGTGACACAGACGAGGAAGCGCACTTCAGCGAGCTTGGCCTGGACTCGTTATTGCTCACCCAGATTGCTACCGCGATTGAGGGCCAATTTTCTGTGGGCCTTACTTTCCGTCATTTGGTTGAAGGGTATACCTGTCTCAAAGATTTGACGACATTTGTTGCCGATAAACTACCCCCGGCAATGACGACGGTCACAGTCGCTCCGGCTCCCGCGGCTGCGGCTCCAGCAGCAACCACGCATGGAACTGCGGTTCCAGCAGTTCCTTCAATGCTTCCAACTGCTATGCGACTGAACGATCCAATCGCTCTTGGAGGAAATTCGATGCAGGATCTCATGAACGCCCAGTTGCAGATTATGCAAATGCAGCTTCAGGTTCTGAACGGAAGCGGGGCAAGCATTCCGGCAGTTCCGTCCGCCGTCGCAACGGCTGTTCCCGCAAGAATCGAACCGGTTGTGCAACCCAGTTCGGCGCCGACTGAAGGCGAGCCGCAGGAGAAGCTCGTGGTCCGCCACTCGCCGGGCACACGGATAACGAGGGAAGCGACCAAATCGGATTTGAGTAATGCCCAGAAGGAATGGGTCCAGGACCTGATGGAGCAGTATCAAAAGAAATTTGCAGGGTCCAAAGCCAGTACGCAGCAACATAGGAAAACTCTGGCGGATCCGAGAACCGTGTCCGGCTTTAATCCAGAATGGAAAGAGATTATCTTCCCAATCGTAGTTAACAAATCCAAAGGCTCAAAGCTATGGGATATAGATGGCAACGAATTCATCGATACCTCCAACGGTTTCGGCCCCATTTTCTTTGGCCACTCACCTGATTTCATTACGGAAGCTGTAAAAGAACAGCTGGATAAGGGGATTGAAACAGGCCCGCAGTCACCGCTTGCCGGAGAGGTCGCGGATCTGTTCTGTGAACTGACGGGCAACGAGCGTTGCGCATTTGCCTGCACCGGATCAGAGGCTGTTATCGGAGCCCTTCGCCTCGCCCGCACTGTCACAGGTCGTTCCAAAGTCGTGATGTTTGAGGGTGCTTATCACGGAATCTATGACGAAGTGATTGTTCGTGCTGGGCGGAATTACCAGGCGATGCCCGCGGCGCCCGGAATTCCCCGCGACGCAACCAGCAACACGCTGGTTGTACCTTGGAGCACCCCCGAGAGCCTCGATGCGATCAAAGGCTTTGGGCGTGACATTGCCGCTGTGATCGTGGAATCGGTTCAGAGCCGTAAGCCTGAATTCCACAGCCCTGAATACATCCGGGCACTACGGGATATCACGACAGCCAATGGGGCAGCTTTGATTTTGGATGAAGTTGTGACCGGCTTCCGTGTCCACCCCGGCGGAATACGGAAGCGCTTTGAAATCGATGCGGATTTGCAAACCTATGGCAAAGTTGCCGGCGGCGGTTATCCGATAGGCATCATCGGAGGCAAGGCAAAGTTCATGGATGCGCTCGACGGCGGGTACTGGCAGTATGGCGACAGTTCGATACCGGAATGCGGCGTGACATTTTTTGCCGGAACCTACGTGCGCCATCCGCTGGCCTTGGTTGCGGCCAAGGCAGTTCTGCAGAAGATCAAAGCTGAAGGTATGCCTCTCTACGAGAAGCTCGAAGTAAAAACGGCCAAAATGGCGAAAGATGCAAAGGCCTTTGTTGCGGAAATGGAAGCAGCCGTGAAATTTGAGGAATTCGCTTCCATCTTCTACGTAGCCTCTCCCGATACGGCACATTGGGGCCACCTTCTCTTCACCATGATGGCTCTCGGTGGCATACATATGCAGCAATATCGCCCCAACTTCCTCACGACCGAACATAGCGACGCCGACGTTGAAAAGATTCTGACTACGTTCAAACACTCGCTAGCCGAACTGATAGCCCACGGGTTGATCAGTGGAAATGAAGTTAAGGCCAAAAAGTATCTTTCAAGCAACCAGTCTATCCCTTCTCGGGCGCGACTTGGAAAGAATGCGGAGGGACAGCCGGCCTACTTCATTGAAGACACGAACAACAGAGGACAATACATCGAAGTAGGTAAAGCATGAGCTCAGTAGTCTTCGATCCTTTTGCTGGTGGGGAGTTATTGCAGGTAAGCCCGACGACGGCGCCGCAGAAAGAAGTTATCGCCTCCGCGCAGATGAGCGATGAAGCGAATACCGCTTTCAACGAAGCTGTATCGATCACTATCAAGGGCGATCTGCAGGTCGCATTGCTCGAATCCTGCTTTAACAAGCTAGTTGAGCGGCACGGCATCCTGCGGGCTACGTTCTCGCGGAACGGACAGGAGATCTGCCTGCAGGAATTGAAGCCGTTTCATTTGGATTTTGAGGACTTGAGCCGACTGGCACCCTCTGAACAGGAAAAAGAGATCAGCGATTTGTGGCGCAACATCGCAATTTCACCCATGAATCTTGAAGAGGGGCCGCTATTTTTTTCCTGGATCAAGAGGCTGGCGGATGCGCGGTTTGAACTGGTTATCGCGGTGCATCACGTTATCTGTGACGGCTGGTCCATTGGGAAGCTAATCAACGAGCTGGCTCAACTGTATCGCCAATCAGGATCGACCCAAGGAATGGCCCCGGCGGAGTCATTCTTCGAGTTTGCTGACCAGCTGGACGCCATAGAATTCTCGAACAAGGATAACGATTACTGGCAAGAAAAATTCCTCCGGATCCCGCCTGTCCTGGATCTGCCTCTGGATAACGTGCGTCCGCCGATGCGTACATTCTCGGCACGACGTTTCGACTACAATCTCGATGCCGAGCTTGTTGCCTCGTTACGCAAAGCCGCGGGAAGCATGAAGTCCAGTCTTGTGAACGTTATGCTGGCGGGCTATTTCGCGCTGCTCCATCGCTTGACGGGCAGCGAAGATATTGTCGTAGGCCTGCCAGTTGCGGGTCAAGCTGCGTTCAAGCGCCTGAATCAGGTTGGGCATATGGTGCAACTGCTGCCCATGCGCCTGGCTTTCGGCGGAGAAACAAGGTTCGACGAACTCGTAGGCATGGTGAAGCGCGAAGTTTTGAATGCCAGCGAGCATCCAAATTTCACCTTCGGAAAACTGTTGGAGAGGATGACAGTCGACAGAAGCCGTATGCCTCTAGTCAGCACAATTTTCAATATCGACCAGCCGATGCCTCCTCTGGACTTTGGCGGGCCTGTTGGAACATTGAGAACCGTTCCGCGGGCGGCGGAAAATTTTGAAATGTTCCTGAACGTTTTGCCGTCGGATAAGAAGCTTACCGTTGAAACAACCTATTCAACGGCGCTATTTTCAGAACCAACAATCGAGGCGTGGCTGAATAGCCTGGAATGCATCCTTTCACATGTGATCAGACAGCAGACGATTAGGATCTCAGATATACCTCTCGCCAGGTCTCTTCCCGAAGTTCTGCGGCATAGCAATGCCACGTCTGTTGAAATCAGGTTTTCAGATTTTGTTTCCGCTTTCAGAAACCAGGTGAAGCTGACACCTGAAGCTGCTGCCGTTTTGTGCTTAGATCGGACATTAACTTATGAACAACTGGATCGGCGTTCGGATGCAATCGTCAGCATTCTTGCGTCTAAAGGAGTAAGAGAGGGAGATGTTATCGGTCTCTGCTGCGAGAGATCGGAAAAAATGGTCATCTGCATTGTCGCTCTGCTAAAACTGGGAGCTGCCTACCTGCCTCTTGACCCAGACTTTCCGCAGGAGAGACTGCTGTATATGCTGGAGGATTCTGGAGCCGCTGCTGTTGTCGAGGATGAAGCCTCGCCGCAGAGTGTGCGTGACCTGAGTATTTTGCATTTTGACATCGATGGATTTGATGTTACTGCATCGACAGATGCCGTGATTCATACCCTTGCCGATAATCCTGATCGCCTCGCGTACATGATTTACACGTCCGGTTCTACCGGTAAACCCAAGGGCGTTCGTGTACCGACTCGAGCGATGATCAATTTTCTGGAGAGCATGGTACGGGAACCAGGGTGCTCGTCCACGGACCGTCTGCTGGCCGTGACCACTCTTTCTTTCGATATCTCTGTCCTCGAACTTTTCGTACCTTTGATCAGCGGAGCTTGCACTGTCATTGCGACGCGGGAACAGGCAAAAGATGGTGGCAAGCTCTTTGAGCTCATTTCCGCACACAAGATCACACTGATGCAGGCAACGCCTTCCACTTGGCGATTGCTTTTGATGAACGATTGGAAGGATCACGATTCGACCGTAAAGCTGAAGGCGCTCTGTGGCGGAGAGCCATTTCCTCCGGACCTGGTTGCCGACCTTCTGTCGAGCGTAGCCGAACTCTGGAATATGTATGGCCCAACCGAAACAACCGTGTGGTCCACCTGCAAGCGTATTTGCTCTCCGGAGGAGTTAATTACCATTGGTAAGCCCATTGCCAACACCCAAATCTATGTTCTTGACAAGAACGGTAACGATCTCCCACTTTCGGCTCCGGGCGAGTTATACATAGGTGGTGCGGGGGTCACTCTCGGATATCACAATCGAGCGGAATTGAACGCGCAGCGATTCATCTTCCACACTGCCTACGGTCGTATTTATGCGACAGGCGATCTGGCCAAAGTCCTGCCCAACGGGGAGATCCAGCACCTCGGACGCCTCGACGATCAGGTTAAACTGCGTGGATACCGCATTGAACTTGGCGAAATTGAATCGGCGCTGGTCAACTGCCCCGGTGTACATGCGGCCGCAGTTTATTTGTGGGAACTGTCTTCAGGAGATGTGCGCATTGTGGCTTGCTGTGTACCTCAAGCTGCCCAGCAGCTGGAGATCAACTCAATCCGGAAGCAATTGCGCAAGACGCTGCCGAATTACATGGTACCCCAGTACTTCATGGAAGTTGGCAGCATCCCATTGACGCCAAGCGGAAAGGTGAACCGGAAAGCGTTGCCCAGGCCAGAAGAAACTAAGACGTCCATACTTGCAAAATCGGTGCTTATTACCGATACCGAAAAGGTAATTGGTAAAATCTGGAAGGACCTTGTAAAAACTAAACAGCCGATTGGCCGCGAGGATAATTTCTTCGAGATCGGTGGGCATTCGCTACTCGCACTGCTCGCGATCCGCGAAATCGAGCACGCAACCGGCAAAAAGATCACGCCGACAGAAATTATTGCCATGCGCCTGTGGGAGATTGCAGATAAAATATCTGCCGACGCCGGGAAAAGTGAAGCTACTCAATCTGGCCCATCCGCACTCTCTTCTGCCGCGGTGCGGCGTGTGTCTCCCGAGCAGAAGAGACTTCTCAAGCGACAGCTTGCTTACCCGGACAGCACTTGCAATAACCTCTTGGGAGCCTGGGTCATAGAAGGAGAACTGGATCTGGAAGCTTTCAAAAAAAGCTTGCACCGGGTCTATGAAAGGCAAACGGCGTTACGTACAGTAATCCAGCCGTATGGTGACGATTTTCGGCAGGTACTGCAACACGTCAACACAGTCGACCTGCCTGAACTCGAAGATTGTTCAGCGGAGGATGACCCGTTTGAATCGGCGTTGCGCAAGACGATTGAATATGTGCAGAAGCCGTTTGTTCCCTTGAACCGCATACTCAGCCGTGCCAAGTTATTTCGGCTGGATAGGCAGAAATATCTTTTTGCTATCGCGAACCATCAGCTGATTTTCGATGGCTGGTCCTATGACATATTTTTGGGAGAATTGGAGTCCGGCTATCGAGGGCTTACGGAGGGCACGGCCCTGCCCGCAGCCAGCCTCCCGTTTGAGTTCAGGGACTACGCTCAGTGGTGCAATACTCGGAATTTGAATCTTCAGCACCTGGATTTCTACCGCCGCGTCATTGAGCAGAGATTGAAGTTCAGTTTTTCATTAGACAGCCGGTCCAAGGGCTTGTGCGCGGAACAGATTTTCAAACTGCCTTTGGCGGACCTTGAGAAAATCGAAGCATTTTGTTCAACCCATCAGTTGAGATTGCACGAGTTCCTTTTTGCAGTTTTTGCCCGAGCCGTATGCGAATTCTCCGCAGAAAGCTCCGTCACTCTGGGCCTCCCTGTGTCAGGGCGCTACGCTCCGGAGGTAATCAATCTTGTGGGAAGCTTCGTAACGGTATTGCCTTGCGAAGTACGAATGGATGGGGGAAATTTTGCGGATCTTGCGCGGAACGTGGCTCAAACCCTGAAGGCGTTTTATAGCAACCAGAGTGCGAGTTACGCGGAAGTTGTAAGAGGGACAGAGCGAGAGAGGGAGTATTTCCCTGCAACCTTGCCCGCCAGTTTCAGTTTCCAGGATGTCAGAAATCGACCAACGAGACTTGGAAATCTGGGACTGGCTCAGATAGATCTTCCGAGGAAGCAAACGGAGCTTCCGATAGAATTCTGGACTCGAGTTCATCCGGGCGGCATAACGATAGGGTTTGATTATGATTCCGGGTTGGTCGATGCGAGTACTATCGGTTCCCTTGTATCGAAGATAGAGTTAATCGCGCGCAATGCTCTCGACCAGAGGATGGAAAGCGTGCCAATAGCAAGGGAACAGAGAGACCGTGTCGAACCCTCCAAACCGTTATGGCGCAAGCTTTTTTCGAAGGTTTCTAGCTAGCAAGGATATTCGCAATATCGTTTGGCCGGAGGGACATGATGCACTCTATCCCGTTGGAGTATCTGACGAGCCAATAATCTTCGAACAACATCATTTGAGCAGGCATGGAAGACTCTGATTCAGGACGACTTAATGATTGAGCCATTTTTCTTTCGCGATGAACAGGCTGTTGGGTTTTATCACCCCGCGAGTGATCCGAATTCGTCACGACTGCTGGTCATATGTCCGCCGCTTTTCGACGATTACCGAAGGAGTTTCCGCGCTTTGTCGGAGTTGGCAATTGCCTGTGCCGACCAGGGTGTGCACGTCCTGAGGTTTGATTTTTTCGGAACCGGAGAGTCGCATGGACTGTTGGAAGAGGTGACTCTGGATGACTGGAAAGAGGACATTCGTGCTGCCATCGACGAAGGCATTGAACTGACTGGCGCGGACCAGGTGGATCTGTTGGGTGTTCGGTTCGGAGCCACCTTGGCGGCCCAGTCAAGGCACTCGAAGATCACCCGCTATATCTTCTGGGATCCGGTAATCAGCGGCAATACCTATCTTGAATTTCTAAATCACGTGAACCTCGCCATAGAACTGCGACATAAGAAACTCGCCATGGAAGAAAATCTGGCTTTTGAGAAGATTCCCTATGAAACTTTCTTCTTGTCGGCTGCACTCAGGCAGGATATCTCGCATATCTTCATCGATCCCCAAGAACGCGAGAGTTCGGCTCCGTATTTTGTGATTTCTACGAATAAAGCTGCTAGAGCTCTAGGATTTGCGCATTACGAATTCGCGGGAATAGATTACGACTGGCCCGATTACCACGTCGGCGTGCTTTCGCAAAAGACTGTATTAGAAGCAATTGTGCGGAGGGTGATTGAGCCATGAGAGAGCGCGTTTTTAGATATGGTGATACCAAGTTTGGACTGGGCATGGTCACCATTCCGGATGATATGGAAAGAGCGCCTGTTGTTGTCTTGTTCAACGCTGGCTTGTTGCATCGGGCCGAGCCATATCGAATGAATGTATTGGTAAGCAGGCATCTTGCGCAGATTGGCTATATTGCTATTCGGATTGATCTCTCTGGAAAAGGGGACACTCCTGCACGGCCGCAGATGTCAAATCGAGAATCCGTGGCACTGGACTGGGCGTTTATCAAGAAATCTCTCGAACATGAATTTGGAAAACGAAAGCTCGTTCTGTTCGGGCTATGCTCCGGCGCCGATAACGCGATAAAAATTGCCGCGCAAGATGAGGATGTCTTGGGTCTGATACTCTTGGATCCGGTTTCCAGGCAAGATGAGTCGTTCAAATTCAGGCAAATTCGCGGGAAGTTAACAAACCCGCATAAATGGCGGAACATGCACAACGTGTTACGTCATCGACTGATTAGCAGACATCAAATTCCTGCATTCGCATCGAATCTTAGAGATGAACCAACTCCTGATGATCTGAACGATTGCTGTCAAAATCTGATATTGCGGCGGGGAAGGATTTTGGCATTCTTTTCTGAATTTTCGACCGAGTATTACAATCAGCAGGGCCAGTTCAGCCGATCGATGCGTCTTGAAGGCCTGGAGCATATCTGCGAAGAAGTTTACTGGCCCCGTGTTGAGCATCTGTACCCAGTGCAAGTCCACAGAGATCGACTGATGGATAGGATTGTCCAATGGGGAAAGAGCAATCTCCCTCATTTTAAGGGAACCGCCAGTCATTGCTGATGAATTGCCGAATGAGCTGATCGAGGTGGGACTGTTCCCAGACGAGAACACGAGCATCGCCTTTCGAGGTTTAACGGTCTCGGGATCCTCGCCATCGGCTGGAGATGGTTCTATGGCGTCGAAATTTACACTCGAGGCAACTGCTACTTTATGAAAAACCTAAGAAGGATAATCAAAAGTCGGGTTTCTCGCGCAATCGAATTGTTGCCCTATGGGCGAGACGTTGTGTTGCACATGACCCGTAACAGTCGCGGCATAAGCTACCGGGGGTGTTTAATTCGTGGGAGGAAGCAGCCGCAGGCGGCATCGAAAGGAAAATCCTTCGACCTCGATGCCATCAATGGCTGAACCCAGCAGCTCTAGTGTGGGCACTCTTGTCCAAGACAGCGATTTTGTAAATCCGCGCAGTTGATTTCAGGGGACATAGGCATCTTCCCAACCGGTGGCGGCAGGTTCTGTTGAGGACTCGCTCTGGATAGATTTCTATGT
>Ga0181520_10000578_pt1 | contig 80148 bp, 51 predicted proteins | sample PEATcosm2014_Bin_29_FD_132451 | JGI IMG/M metagenome (GOLD analysis project Ga0181520, IMG submission 132451) | Peatland microbial communities from MTU Mesocosm Facility, Houghton, MI, USA - PEATcosm2014_Bin02_30_metaG | ecosystem: Environmental > Terrestrial > Soil > Wetlands > Peat | place... | reverse complement strand
TGCGAAGGTGCTGCGGCTGGTCTGCGACACAGCCGCGGTCCGGGGACGCGGGTGCAGCAATGCAGCTCGGCGGGAAGCGCCACGCCGCTTTCGTGCGGGCGATGGCCCTCAAAAACTCGCGGCCCACGCGTGCGGGCAAAAGGGGGTTTCCAGCGGGTGCTGCTGGCACGCACTTCAGGGTGCGGAAGAATTGGCGCGTTTTCCGGCGGGGAGCGGGGACGAGCCGTCCCCGCCCCGGCGGCTAAACGCGTTTTACACCGCCCGGTTTGCTGATATATTGTGCGCCTTGTGATGGAAGCCAAGCGTCAGCGTGTGATCTGTGGCATGAGCGGAGGAGTGGATTCCTCGGCCACGGCCGCGCTGTTGCTTGCCCAGGGCTACGATGTCATCGGCATCACCCTCAAGCTCTGGCCGCAGGATTGCGTCAACCGCGCCGAGGACAAGTGCTGCGGGCCGCAGGCGGTGACCGATGCCCGGGCGGTCTGCCACCAGCTCGGCATTCCCTATTACCTGGTGGATGAGTCGGCTGAATTTCAAAAGCACGTCATCCGGTATTTCGCGGCGGAATACCAAGCCGGGCGCACGCCCAATCCGTGTGTGATGTGCAATCAAAACCTCAAGTTCGGCCGGCTGATTGACCGCGCGGACCAGCTCGGGGCGGATTTCATTGCCACCGGGCATTTCGCGCGGGTGGAACGCGCCGAGGGGGCAGGGGGGCGTTACCTGCTCAAGCGCGGGCGGGACTCGCACAAGGACCAGAGCTATTTTTTGTTTTCGCTGCGGCAGGACCAATTGGCGCGCGTCATGTTCCCGCTGGGCGAAAAGACCAAGCAGGACACGCGGGCGGTGGCGCACGAGTGCCGGCTTAAGACTGCTGACAAGGAGGAGAGCATGGAAATCTGCTTTGTGCCGGACAATGATTACGGCGGGTTTCTCCAGGCGGCTAACCTGGTGCAGAAGCGCCGGGGCGACATCACGGACGTGCACGGCCGCGTGCTGGGCCAGCACGACGGGGTGGCCTTTTTCACCATCGGCCAGCGCCGCGGCCTGGGCCTGACCACTCCCAAGCCCGTTTATGTGGTGGAGCTGGATGCGGAGCACAACCGCGTGGTGGTGGGCGACGACTCCGCGCTCGAACGCGATGAGTTCACCGCCGAACGCTGCAATTGGCATCCCTTTGAAACCCTGGACGGCCCGGTCGAGGTCATGGCCAAGATCCGGTACAACCATCCCGGGGCCACGGCCACGCTTACGCCGCTCGGCAACGGATCGGTCAAGGTGAAGCTGCACACGCCGCAGCGGGCCATCACGCCCGGGCAGGCCGCCGTGTTTTACCAGGATGATTTGGTGCTGGGCGGCGGCTGGATCACCCGGTAGCCCGGATATTTCAAAGTGGAACCTGTAGCGAAGACTTCCAAGTCATTGCCAAGGCCCGCGAGGTTGCGACGGCCTGTTGATTTGGAAATCGGCGATACGGCAGGTTTGGAAACCTGCGCTACGAAGGTTCTGCCGCGCCCGTCAAAGCTCCTGTGAGATATCCGGAGCAGTGCTCACGGCTTTGCTGGCGGCAGACCCACGTAATCCATGCCCACCAGGCAGACGTCGTCCTCAAACTCACCGCTCACGGTAAAAGCGCGGATCACGCCCAGCAGCTCATCGAAGAGGATGCCCGGTGGGTGGCTCAGGAAGCTCTTCACGTCGAGCATCAGGCGCTCTTGGGAATAGAGCTCCTCGTTTTGCCCTTGCACCTCATACAACCCGTCGGTGAAGAGCATCAGGAAATCGCCGGGCGTAATCGTGATTTCTGAAGTCTGGTAGGGCGGGTCGTCAAACAGCCCCAGGGCGGGCTGGCTGCGGCCGCTGGAGTTGGCGAGGGGGTCCACCTGGCCGAGCCCCCGCCGGACCAGCAGCGGCTTGGGATGGCCCGCGTTGGAAAAGCGCAGCCGCCCCGTCTGGCAGTCGGCCACGGCATAAAAGGCGGTGGTCAGCATTGGCGAACCGGTGCTTTTGAGGATGCTGCACAGGTCGGAGTTGAGCTTGCGCAGGAAACTTCCGGGGTCGCGCGCCAGCGGCTTCAATTCCTCCGCCAGGGCGCGGATCATGGCCGTCACCAGCGCCGCGCGGACGCCATGGCCGGTGACATCGCAAATCAGCACCGCCACCTCCGTGTCCGAAATGGCGGTGATGCTGAAGAAATCGCCGCTGACCGACTCGGCCGGCTCGTAGCGGTGGACGAATTGAAAGGCGCTTTGTTCCAGGCGCGCGCCCCGCGGGAAGGTGGGGTACTGCTGCGGCAACATCGTGAGCTGGATTTCCCGGGCGGTGCGGAGGTTTTCCTCCATCAGCGAATTCTTGGTGCGCAGCTCTTCCCGGCTGCGGGACAGCTCCCCGGTGGCGCGGCGGATTTGCTCCTCGGCGCGCTTGCGCTCGGTGATGTCTTCCACCGTGCCCTCGTAATACAGCACCTTGCCCTGGGAGTCGCGCACGGCGCGGCAGTTTTCGGCGATCCAGATGATGCTCCCGTCCTTGCGGTAAATTCTCGACTCAAAGCCGCTGATCGTGTCGTTTTCCTGCATCAGGCGGACGAATTCCTCCCGGCGGCCGTGCTCCACGTACAGGCTGCCGGCGATGTCCTTGATGCTGGCGATCAATTCCACCGCGGACTCGTACCCGTAGATGCGCGCCAGGGCGATGTTGGCCAGGAGATAATGCCCGTTCACCGTTGTCCGGAAAATGCCCTCCACCAGGTGGTCGAAGATGTCGGAATAGTTGTTCTTTTCGGCCACCAGCGCCAGTTGTTCCTGCTGGCGCGCAATGGCACAGTGGATGGCATGGCTGAGCGTCGTGGCCGAAAGCTGTTCGCGGCCGAGATATTCCTGGGCGCCGCTGAAGACCGCCTCCGCGAGGTACGCATCGTCCTCCCGGGGGCCGATGACGACCACCGGCAGCCGGGGTGCCCGGAGGGTGAGGGAATTGATCTGGAACAGGGCGGAGGTGTTGGCCTGCGGCACGTCAAACAGCAGCGCCGCAAAATCGTTCGTGGCCGCCATCGCCAGGCCGGCATCGGTCGTCGGTTCCCGCGTGATCTCCGCGCCCGGAATCGTGGTCGTCAACAGTTCGCTGAGGTGGCGGCTGGATTCCTCCTGGCCGCTGATCAGCAGAAATTTATGGGTGCCATCTTCCATGTCGTCACCGTTCAGGCAAAATACAATGTTCGCGCAGACCTGCAAGCGAGTTGCCGTCCAAAAGTGACAATTTGGTGAAAATTTCCGCTTGCCATTTGCCAGCGAATCGGTTTGAAATGCAGTGAAGCCATAAGCCGTTTGGAAAACACGATCCTGAACCAGTCTTATGAAAAACTACCCTCCCGCCGAAATCCGTAACTTTGCCATCGTGGGCCACGCTTCCTCCGGCAAAACCATGTTGAGCGAAGCCATGCTCTTGTGTGCCGGGGTGATCACGCGCATGGGCCGCATCGCCGACGGCACGACCGCCTCCGATTATCATGTCAGTGAGAAGCAGCGGCGGATTTCCGTATCGGCTTCGTTGCTCCACCTGGAGTGGGCGGGGAAAAAGTTCAATATGATTGACACCCCCGGCTACCTGGATTTCATCAGCGAGGGTCTTGGCGCGTTGCGGGTGGGGGATTTCGCGCTGGTGGTCATTCACGCCCAGCACGGCCTGGGCGTGGGCACCGACCGCGTGTGGGATTATGCCACCCGTTACGTCCTCCCCAAGCTGGTCGTCGTCAATGCGCTGGACAAGGAGCACGTGGATTTTGACGGCGTCGTCAAGACGGCGCAGGAACATTTCGGGCGCCACGTATTTCCCCTGTCGGTGCCCATCAATGCCGGTCCGGGCTTCAGCCGCACCCTTGACGTGCTGCGCAATGAAATCGTCACCTACGCCGCGGACGGTTCGGGCAAATACACCGAGGAACCCGCCACGGGCGAATGGGCCGAAGTGGTCAAGCGCCTCCACGGCGAACTCATTGAGCACGTCGCCGAATCGGATGATGATCTGATGGCCAAATTCTTTGACCAGGGCACGCTGTCGGAGGAGGAACTGCGGGCGGGCATTCACTCGGCAATGCAAAAGGAGATGTTGGTGCCGGTCTTCGCCGTCTCCGCCGAAAAGAATGTTGGCGTGGCGCGGGTCATGGATTTCATCGCCAAATACGGCTCGTCGCCGGTGGACCGGCGGCAGGTCCAGGCCAACGATGCCGCCGGCGCCGCCACCGAGGTGGCGCTCGACAGTCCCGAGACGGTGGCCTACATCTTCAAGACCATGACCGAGGCGCATTTCGGGGAGCTTTCCTTTTTCCGCATCTATTCCGGCTCGGTCAGCACCGGCTCGGATTTGTTCAACAGCGACCGCAAGGTCACCGAGCGCATCGGGCAGATTTACCTCGTCAACGGCCAGAACCGGGAGATGGTGAACACGCTGGGCCCCGGCGACATCGGCGCGGTGGTCAAGCTCAAGGCCACGCACACGGGCAACACCCTGTGCTCGCCCAAACGCCCCGTCACGCTGCCCCAGGTGGTTTATCCCAGGCCCAACATCCATGCGGCGCTGGTGGCCGGCGTGAAGGGCGAGGAGGAGAAGATCGCGTCCGGCCTGGCGGCGCTGCATCAGGAGGACCCCACGTTTCTCTACTTCGTGGACGGGGAGCTGCACCAGACGATCATTTCCGCGCAGGGCGAATTGCACCTGGAGGTGGTGGCCGACCGGTTGCGGCGCCGTTACAACGTCCATGTGGAACTGGGGGAGCCGCGGGTGAAATACCGCGAAACCATCAAGGGCAAGGGCGAATCCAAATACCGGCACAAGAAACAGACCGGGGGCGCGGGCCAGTTCGCCGAGGTCTGGATGCGCCTCGAACCCCGGCCGCGCGACACCGGCGTGGAGTTCACCCAGTCGCTCGTGGGCCAGAACGTGGACCGCAATTTCGTGCCGTCGGTTGAAAAGGGCGTCCAGCAGGCCTGCACCGAGGGCATCCTTGCCGGCTGCCGGGTGACGGACGTGAAGATTGATTTTTACGACGGCAAGATGCATCCGGTGGACTCGAAGGATATCGCGTTTCAAATTGCCGGCTATTTTGCGTTCAAGGAGGCGTTTGCCGCCGCCAAGCCGGTCCTGCTGGAACCGATTGACACGGTGGAAATCCGCGTGCCGGAAGATTTCATGGGCAAGGTCATGGGCGACCTCTCCTCGCGGCGCGGAAAAATCCTGGGCATGGACGCCGATGGGGCGTTTCAAGTGATCCGCGCGCACGTTCCCGCCAAGGAGTTGCACCATTATTCCAGCACCTTGCGCTCGCTCACGGGCGGACGGGGGGTGCACGCCGAGGAATTCAGCCACTACGAGGAAATGCCCCGGGAAGCCGCCGAGAAGGTCATTGCCGAGGCCGCCAAACGGAAGGCCGCCCATGACAACGGCGGGCCGCACTGAAATCATCCAATGCCGCGGAATCCGCCCGCATTTCCGTTCCAGCCTCGCCGGCTTTTTGATAAACTGACTGCGTGAACACGACGGGCACGACGGGTACGACGGAGGAAAACGGCACCCAGCCGGCGGCGTTCGGCCCCCCCAGCGGGCCGGCGGCGTTTCTGACCACGCACTGGTCCGTGGTGCTCGCGGCCGGGCAGGCGGATACGACCCGGGCCCGCGACGCGCTCGCGCGGCTCTGTCAGACTTACTGGCACCCGCTGTACGCCTACGTGCGGCGGCTGGGGCATTCACCGGCCGATGCCCAGGACCTCACGCAGGAATTCTTCGCCCGGCTGCTGGCCAAAAATTACCTCGCCGCAGCGGATGAATCGCGCGGCCGGTTCCGGTCCTTCCTGCTGGCGTCGTTCAAGCATTTTCTGGCCAATGAGTGGGACAAGGCCCGCGCCCAAAAACGCGGCGGGGGCGAAATCCCCATTCCCATTGACCCCGCCACCGCCGAGACCGGCTATTATTTTGAGCCCGCCGACCCGGCCACGGCCGAGAAACTTTTCGAGCGGCGCTGGGCGCTCACGCTGCTGGACCGGGTGCTGCGGCGTCTGCGGAACGAATACGCCGCGTCCGGCCGCGAGGGACTGTTCGAAGCATTGAAGCCCACGCTCACCGAGGCCAGCCGCTCGGTGCGCTATGCGCAGATTGCGGCCCGGCTGGGCAGCACCGAAGGCGCGGTGAAGGTGGCGGTGCACCGCCTGCGCCAGCAATATCGCGAAGTGCTGCGGGCGGAAATCGCCGATACCGTGGCGAACCCCGCGGAAGTGGACGACGAGCTGCGGAGCCTGTTCGCCGCCTTGGCTAACTGAAGGGGCGATCCGGTCCGAAGGCATGCCAGAACCGGGGGAATGGCGTGTAACCTTTGCCCGGTTTTGCTTAAGGAATCAGTGGAATGAATATGAACCTCGAACCAATGTTGGCCTTATTTGGAATGGGTGGCGACGGGATGATGATCGTGCTGGTGGTCGCTGTGGCGCTGCTCTGCTTGGTTGTCGTGCCCGTGGCGGGCATTGTCGCGATTGTCTATATTGTCAAGCGGCCCAAAGCCGCTCCGCAGCCGGTGCCCGCGCCCGCCCCGGCTGCCCGCTTCCCGGCGGTGGCCGCCGCAGCTTTGGCGCCCAAACCGGTCCCGGTGCCGCCCGTGCAGCCGCTGGCGGCGCAACCCGGGCCGGCGGCCACCCAAACCGTCGTGATGGGCCGCCAGTGCCCCCAATGCGGTGCCGCCCTGCCGGCGGACGCGCCGGAAGGCCTCTGCCCCGGCTGCCTCCTGCAACGCGGCCTGGCCACCGAGGCCGGGCCCGCTCCCAACGCCGGTTCCTTTGTGCCTCCGTCCATTGACGAACTGGCCCGCCTCTTTCCCCAGCTTGAGCTCCTCGAATGCCTCGGGCGCGGCGGCATGGGCGCGGTTTACAAGGCCCGCCAGCCCCGCCTGGACCGCTTCGTGGCGTTGAAAATCCTCGCGCCCGACAAGCAAAACGACCCGCAGTTCGCCGAGCGCTTCGAGCGCGAAGCCCGCGTGCTCGCCCGCCTGAGCCATCCCAACATCGTGGCGGTTCACGATTTTGGCGAGGTCCAGGGACGGTTCTATCTGTTGATGGAATACGTGGACGGCTTGACGTTGCGCCAGGTGATGCAGCACGGAAAAATGGCCCCCGCGGAGGCTCTCCAGCTTGTTCCCAAGATCTGCGAGGCGCTCCAATTCGCCCATGAACACGGCATCGTCCACCGCGACATCAAGCCCGAGAACATCCTGCTGGACAAGCAGGGGCATGTGAAGATCGCCGATTTCGGCATCGCCAAGATCGCCGGCGTGGAGGCCAAGGGACTCACGCTCACGGGCGTGCGCGACGTGGTGGGCACCCCCGCCTACATGGCCCCCGAGCAGGTGGAAAAGCCGCAGGCGGTGGATCACCGCGCGGACATTTATTCGCTGGGCGTGGTGTTTTACGAAATGCTCACCGGCGAGCTGCCGCTCGGGAAATTCGCGCCGCCTTCGAAGATGGTCCAGGTGGACGTGCGGCTGGACGAAGTGGTGCTGCACGCGCTGGAAAAGGAACCCGCGCGCCGCTACCAGCAGGCGAGCCAGGTGAAAACGGCCGTGGAGACCATCGCGGGCACGCCGCCGCCCATCGCTCCGGTGCCGGGTGTGGCCGCGGCCGCGGCTGCCCCGGTCCCCGCGGGTAATCCTTCTGTAATCACAGCCCCGGCGGTGGCGCTGATGGTCATCGGCGCATGGAAGGTGCTTTCCGGATTCATGCATTTGCTGGCGCTCTCCGGCCTCAGCGGCGCGCTGAAGCATTTCTTCGGTGGCCTGGGCATTTTTGGCGGCGCGTTTAGCGCGGTTGCCATTGTCAGCACGCTGCTGTTCTCGATCCTGCCGGGCCTCCTGATTTTCTTCGGCGGGCATCAAATGTTGCAGCGGCGCAGCTATGCCTGGGCGGTCGCGGCGGGCATCATCGCCATCCTGGCGTGCAGTTGGCTCAGCGTGCTCAGCCTGCCCATCGGCATCTGGGCGCTGGTCGTGCTGTCGCGTGACGACGTGAAGGCGGCCTTTCCGGGCGACTTCGCGTCGGCCACGCCGGGGCGGCCGGATCATTTCTGGCGGCATTTCACGGTGGCGGTGGTGTGCGTCATTGTGGGCTTGGGCGCGGTGTGTCTGCTGGCCGCCAGCTACCTGACCATGAAGGCCATGACGGACGTCAAGGCCACGGCGGACGCGAAGGAGCCCACCTCAGATGAGTTGCAAAAGGCGGGCTTTCACGAGGAAAACGGCGAGTACCGGAAGACTTCCGTCCAGACGTTCCCGCTGGCGGCGGACGGGCGGTTCAGCATTGATAATGTCAACGGGGAGATCGTAATTCATGGCTGGAATAGCAACTGCGTGGTCGTCACCGCCGCCATCCACGGCAAGTCCGGTGAAAGCGTCGAGAACGTCAAAATCAATGTGGACGCGGCCCCGGACCGGGTTCACGTCCACACAGACCTGCCGGAGAACCACAACGGGGGTTGGCATTGGAGCTGGTTCCGGGATTTCTGGGGCGGCCGGGCCACGGTGGATTACACCGTGCAGGTACCGCAGCATGTCCAACTGCCAGATATTTCCAGCGTCAACGGCGTCATCGCCATTGACGGCGTGGCCGGCAGCATTACCGCCTCCACCGTCAACGGCGAGACGCGCGTCAAGAACGCCGCGCAAAGCCTCAAGCTTTCCACTGTCAATGGCACCATCACCGCGCAGATGGATTCCCTCCAAGGCTCGCAATCTGTGTCGCTGGATTCGGTCAACGGCGAGATGGAGCTGACCGTGCCGGCGGACGCGGATGCCGCGTTCACGGTCACCACGGTCAACGGCGAAATTTCCAGCGATTTTCCGTCGTTGCAGGCCAAGCACGAATTTCCCGTGGGCAACAATTTGAAAGGCTCGCTCGGCCACGGCAGCGCCGCCGTGAAGGCCAACGCCGTCAACGGCACCGTGAAATTCCTGAAAAACCCCGCCACCAAGTCCGGCACCAACGCCGTGCCGCCGGTCCCCGTGGCCGGGGCGGACGCCGCGCCGGCGATCCCCAACGGCCGCACTCCCGTTGCGCTGTGAAATGCCGCGTGGCCGGCGGCCGGCAGTTGACGGGAGCGCGAAGTGGGCTAATACTGGCCAAGGCTCGGCAAATTAACACCAAGTGCGCATCAAATTATGAATACTCCCTGGCTGGCAATAATTGACGCCGACATGCGGGGTCCGCTGATCGTGCTGTTTGTGGTCGTGATTGTGGCCCTGGCCATCTGGGATGGCGTGTGGAAGGTGATTGCCATGTGGAAGAGCGCGCGGCACGGGCAATTGGGGTGGTTCATCTGCCTGGCCATTTTCAACACGGCCGGCGTGTTGCCAATTCTATATCTATTGCTCTTCCAGAAGCCCCCGCCGCCCCCGAAGACCTGAGCTATGCGTGGGCTTGGAGCAGGTAGTCCCTGAACTTTGCGTAGTCGGCGCCCAGGCGGTCGTAATCCTCCGGCAGCTTCAACGCCGCGAGCATGTTGTCGGGCACGTCCGGCGGCCAGCCAACCACTTTCTCCACTTCCCCGGGAAATTTCGCCGGGTTGGCCGTTTCCACGATCACCGCCGGTCCGTGGCCCAGCGGTTCGCCCGCGTTCCAGTCCAGGAAACCCTGCCAGGCCACCGCCCCGTGCGGCTCCAGCAGCAGTTGGTACTTGTTCCAGAAATCGCGGATGCCCGCCACGGTGCGCGCGTCCGAAATGGAGCTGGAAAACAAATCGCGCCGCATCGCGTCCATATCCGGCTGCCGGTGCAGCCGGCCCGTCTCGTCCATCTGCCCGCCATACACCGCCACCAGCCGCGCGAGATTGCTCGGATGCCCCACATTCATGGCGTTGGACAGCGAATTGCGCGAGGGCGAAATCTTCCGATACTCGCCGGTGGCCAGGAATTTCGGGAACGCGTCGTTGTCGTTCACCGGCGCGATGAGCTTGCGCACCGGCAACCCCATCTGCCGCGCCACCACCGAGCCCATCATGTCGCCAAAATTCCCGCTCGGGATCGAGAAGACGATCGGCTCGCCCGGTTGCGCCACGCGGGACGCCGCGTAGAAATAATACACGCTCTGCGGCAGGAGCCGGCCGATGTTGATGGAGTTGGCCGACGACAGCGGAATGTGCCGCAGCGCCGGGTCGGCGAACGCCTGCTTCACCATCGCCTGGCAGTCGTCGAACTTGCCGTCAATCGCCACCGTGCGGATGTTGTCGCGCAGCGTCGTCATGAGCTTGCGCTGGCTGTCGCTGATTTCCAAAACCGGAAACAGCACGATCACGCGCACGCCCGGAATTTTGTGGAACGCATGCGCCACGGCCGAGCCGGTGTCGCCGCTGGTGGCCGTGAGAATCGTCACGCGCCGGCCGTCTTCGCGCAGGAACCGCCCGACCAGCCGCGCCATCATCTGCGCCGCAAAATCCTTGAACGACGCCGTGGGCCCCTGGTCCAGCCGCATCAGGTGCACGCGGTCATAAATCTTTTCCAGCGGGATGCTGAAACGGTATGCGTCCCGGCACATGTCGGCGAGGTCGGCGTCCGGCACGATGTCCGCGGTGAACTTCGAGAGCACGCGGAAGGCCACTTCATGATACGGCAGCCCGGCGAGGGCGGCGATTTCGGCCGGCGTCAGGCGGGGGAAGGTTTCCGGAAAATACAAGCCCCGGTCCGGCGCCTGGCCCCGCAGGAGTGCTTCCCGCAGGCTGACGGCGGGCGACTGGCGGTTCGTGCTGTGAAATAGCAGTGGCATGACCATTTGAAATCAACGCAATCCTTCCCCTCGCGGCAAGATAATTTCCTTTGGCGCTATTTCAGGTTTTCCACCCGGAACATCACGGGCTTGGCCTTCACGATGGGCAGTTGGGCGATCTTGGCCAGCGCCTTGCGCATCGCCGCGTTGGGCGCCTCGTGGATCATCAGGATCAGCGGCACGCTCTCGCCCTCGTGGCCCTCGGGCTGGATGACCGACGCGATGCCGATCTTGGCCGCCGCAAAAATCGTGGAAATTTTCGCCAGCACGCCCGGTTGGTCCACCACGCTGAAGCGCAGGTAATATTGGGAAGTGACTTCGTCCAGCGGCGCCACGCGCGCTTTCTTGGCGTGCGCCACAAACGGCGGCACGCGCACCTTGGTGCCGTTTTTCAAGTCCAGCGCGGCATCGGCCACGTCGCTCAAAACGGCGCTGGCCGTGGCGTCCTTGCCCGCCCCGCGCCCGTAGAACAGTGTGTCGCCCACCACGTCGCCCCGCACAAACACCGCGTTGTACACGTCGTTCACGTTCGCCAGCACGTGGCCGCTCGGAATCAGCGCCGGATACACCGATACCTGGATGGCCGGCGGCTGGCCGCCCGCCGGCGTCCGCTGCTTCACGATGCCCAGCAGCTTGATCGTGTAGCCCAGCTTGGCCGCAAATTCCATGTCTATCTTGGACACTTCCCGGATGCCCTCGGTGTGGATCTGCTCGTGCTCCACCCAGAAACCGTGCGCGAGCGAGGCCAGGATGCCCGTCTTGTGCTGCGCGTCAAAACCGTCAATGTCCAGGTCCGGCGGCGTCTCGGCGTACCCCTGCTTCTGCGCGTCGGCCAGCACCGCCGCAAAGTCCGCCCCCTCCGCTTTCATGCGCGACAAAATATAGTTGCAGGTGCCGTTGACGATGCCGTAGATGGCGGGAAACTGGTTCGCCACGAAGCCCTCGCGCAGCGACTTGATGATGGGAATTCCGCCGCACACGCTCGCCTCGTAATAAAGATTCGCGCCGCTTTTCGCCGCCGCGGCAAACAGTTCCGGCCCGTGCGCCGAAAGCAGCGCCTTGTTCGCGGTCACCACCGTCTTTCCCGCCGCCAGCGCCGCCAGGATCATCGTCTTGGCGATGCCGCAGCCGCCCACCAGCTCGATGACGATCTGGATCTCCGGATCGTTCACGACTTCGTGCCAGTCGGTGGTCAGCAGCTCGCGGACGATGGGATACGGACGCGGCTCGTCGAAGGCCTTCACCGAGACCTTGCGAAAATTGATTTTGACGCCCAGGCGCGCGGCCAGGAGATCGCCATTTTTCTGCCACGCGTGGAACACGCCGCTGCCCACGGTGCCGCCGCCAATCATGCCGAGATTCACTTGCTGCATAGGAACGCAAAGTCTGCCGGGAAACGGGGCAGGGGACAATGCTATTTTGGATTTGCCTGCGAAAGCAGACGCATCGAGCCGCCGGCGTTCTTCGACCTTGTTAAGGGATAAAGGGAATTGTCGCGGAGCAACATTGGATATTAGCCAGCTACGAAGTGGCTGGTCTTGCGCCAAACGAATTCATGCGTCTTGAAGGGACGCCGGACTTCCCCGTCCCGTCACTAGGGTTTCGCCACACTTTTGTCGGCCCGCAACACCAGCCCTGCGCCCAACAGAAACAGCGCCGCGCTATAACTAAACGCCGCCGTCGTGCCAAAGGCCGTCCACAGCACGCCCACCACACAGCTCGAAAGAAAATCGCCCATGCCGTTGACCGTCGCCAGCACGCCGAACGCCGTGCCGTGCTGTTCTTCGCCCACCAATTCGGCGCAAAACGAATCCTCCAGCGTGTCGGTGATGGCCACAAAGACGCCCGCGAGCATGAACACCAGGCCGAGCGTCCACGGGTTCAGCGGCGCCAAGATGATGACCAAAGCCATCGCCGCCGCCAAGGCGTAGCCGGAGGCCAGCACGAATTTCTTGGCGAAACGGTCCGCCAGCCAGCCCGCCATGGGCGCGCAGGCCGCATTGAAAACATTTCGCAACAGATAAAATCCCACGGCGAAGCTCGCCGCCCGGGCCGGGCCGAAGGCGGGCGTCAATTTTTGGGTGGCGAGCAGAATCAACAGGGTGGGCGCAAAGTCTCCCGCGCCAAAAAATCCAACCCCCAGCAGGAATCGCCGGTACGGCGCCGGCAACGCGCGCAGCCGCTCCGCGAAGGAAATGTGGGCCACGCGCCGGCGTTCCTGCTCCTTGACGAAAAAGGTGATGACCGCTGCGGCAAGCAGGCCGGGAACCAGCGTGGCCAGAAACACGCGGCGGTAATCGTGCGCGAAAAGTGCCAGCAGCAGCAGCGCCGTTGCCGGGCCCGCGATGGCGCCCAGCGTGTCCATCATCCGCTCAAAACCGAAGGCGCGTCCGTAGGTTTCCGGGGTCACCGCGGCCGCGAGCAGCGCCTTGCGCACCGGCGTGCGCACGCCGCGCCCCAGCCAGGCCAGCGAGCGTGACAGCAGGATTTGCCACGCCGCCGTGGCCAGCCCAAACGACGCCGTGCCCAGCGCGGTGACCAGATAACCGGCGATGGCGATGGGTTTGCGCCGGCGCAGCTTGTCGGTGTAAAACCCGGACGCCAGCTTGGCAAAGCTGGACAACCCGTCAGCCGTGCCCTCGATGAGCCCCAGCCACGCCGCCGGGGCGCCCAGGCTGGCCAGAAACGCCGGCAACACCGTCGTGGCCGCTTCATGCGCCCAGTCGCTGAACAGCGACGCCAACCCCACGCCCACCACCGTGCGGTTGAGCCAGGGGAATTTCTTCCCGCCCGGGCCGGTGGTGTCGGATGCCGTCACGGGGATCAAGCCGTCAGCGCGGCCGCCACCGAATTTGCGATGTCCTGCAACGCGTTGATTTCCGTCGCCGAATATTCATATTCCCGCGCGGTGCCGATGCCAAACGTGCCCACGATTTTGCCGCCGCTGCGAATCGGCACGCACACCGCCCCGCCCACGCCGGTTTGTTTCGCGCCCGGCCGGGCCACCCCGCTGGTGTCGGTCTGCAGGTTGCAGATCGTCACCGGCCGGTTCTTGGCCACTGTTTCCCCGGCGATGCCTTTGCCCACGGGAATGGTCGTGATCACGTCAAGCAACTGCGGCGGCAGGCCGGCCTGCGCCCGGAGATGCAGCAATTGCGCCGGCTCATCGAGCTGGTGGATCGTGCCGGTTTCCGAATGGAATCGGGCCAGGGTGTCGCGCAGGATTTGGTCAAGCGAAGGGTTCATGGGCATTGGAATCTGGACATTGGCAGTGACATTTAAATCTCTTCCCTCGAACTTTAGCGTGCCGGCCGCGCTTTTTCCAGCGGTACGTGGTGTGTTAGGTTGGAAAGTGACAAAAAAGGTTTGAACCCCTGGCCAGTCAGTGTTTGCTCCGTGCCGTTGGTCTGGAGGTTACAGGGGGACTCTGCATAAGGGAATTTTGGATATTTGCCCGCATTTGTTTCCGATATTGGCCAGGCGTTTGTTCGTATAATCGTTTGAATACCACACTCATATATTCCGGATGTTCAAAACCGGAAAGTTCGGAAATCCGTTCCAAAGTAAAATTAGTGTCGGTGAGCAATTGTTTGACGCGACTGCCCTGGACCCGGCGAATTTCCGCCTGCGGCGAACGTTTTAGGTGCTGGCGGAATCTCCGTTCGAGATAGCTGCGCGAGGCCCGGACGAACTGGACGACGTCAGTAACCGAGCAGCCATGAAGGGCCTGCTCGTTGATGAATCTGATCGCGGCAGCCACCGTTCGATCCTTGATGGCAAGCGTATCCGACGAGCGGCGAGTCACCACGCGAAGCGGTTCAATCAGAATCCGCTGACGGGGGGCGGATTGCCCCGACATAAGCTGATCCAGCAATTCCGCCGCCTGATAGCCGATGCGTTCTGCGTCAGGAGCCACGCTGGATAGCGGCGGGTTGCACAGTTCGCAGAAGATTTCCTCGTTGTCCACGCCGACGACCGCAACTTCCTCCGGCACAAGGATGCCGGCTTGGTGGCAAGCATCCAGCAGGTGCAAGGCCCGGGCATCGTTACACGCCATGACACCAATCGGCTTGGGCAGTTCTTTAAGCCATCGCCCGAGGTGTTGTATTTCAAGGTCCCATCGGGACACGGCCGAACCTCGCCAAGGAGACTCGTAAACCGGAATGAGCGGGTTTTCTTTCTCAACGACCGCCCGGAAACCATCGCGCCGTTGCGCCGCCCACAGCTCATTGCTGAATCCACAAAAGGCGAAGTTCCGGAACCCCCGCTCCACAAAATGATTGGCACCAAGACAGCCAATTGCCCGGTGATTCGAGCCCACCCACGGCAATTTCAAATCTTCATGAAGATCGTTCAAATCCACGACCGGCACCTTCATGCGCCGAAAGCGACGCGCGAGGGCCGGGTCGGTGGGGCGGCAGAGAATTCCATCCCAGTGGCTGAAAGGGAGCCAAGTTGGTGGGGCGGTTCCCAGTTCGTGCTGTTCGAAATACACGGACCAGCGGTAATGAGAAGACATGTAGCGGGCAATGCCCTGGAGAATACTACGCCCATAGCTAACCGATGATTCAATGATCAACGCGACTTGAGGCGGCCTTTTCATTGGAAATCTGCTGGCACATTGCTTCGAGCATACGCTTTCGCCGGCGTGAAACCAGTCTTTAAATAATAATTCGAAAGAATTGAATTTGTCCAACCCGGTGAGGCTCAGTGTATTCGACGCACCCGTAATCACAGGGGCAAAGTCCGGTACTGGCGACGAGGGTTCTTCGGTTGATTGTGTAAAGGATCTCAAAAGCGCAGCCGCGAAAGCTCATGGATAAGCGGGGTTCGATGCATGAGAATGGACGCATGCAACCAGCCGAGTTCACAGGGCAGCCGTTCTGTGGTGTTATTGCCGTGCACGTGTGTGCCCGGTTTCCACGAACTGGAATACGGAGCCGAGGGTGGGGCGCTGGAAGCTGTCGGCCTCGCGCCAGTCGGGGCGGAGCACATTAATTCAAAACTTACGCAACCTGCATTTACCGTAAACCATAACAGAATACCACAAAACCTATGAGTCCTCACAAGAGCACGCCGCCAATTAAAAACGGGATAATTTCGCCACATGGGTTGAGCCAGGCAGCGTCCAATTATCTGTTTGCCCTGACGCTGCTATTCGCGGGCCTGGCAGGTGTTGTTTCGGCACAGACCCTTCAGCATGAATGGTCATTCAATGAAAGCGGTGGCACCACAGCCTCTGATGCGGTTGCCGGCGCCAATATCACGCTTTATGGCAACACGTCGCTGGGAGGTGGAGTTCTGACGCTGCCGGGAAACAGCGGCGACTACGCGCAGTTCCCCAATGGAATACTTTCCACCAACAACTCAATTACGATCGAAACGTGGCTGACCGATACGGGGGGAAGAACCTGGGCACGTGCCTGGTCGTTTGGCGGCAGCACCACCGGGCCGAATAATAACTTTATTCAGAACAACTACATTGATTTGATTCCGACCGCCGGTAATGGCACTTTTTGGACTGAATTTAATCAGAACGCCGCCGTAGATGCCGAGGCAAACGCCCCCTTGCCAACCGGGACGGAGGAATACACGGTGATGACCTATGATCTGCCGAGTAAAACCATCAGGCTTTATCTCAACGGCGTTCAGGTGGCGACCGCGACGGACGTCACCACGCCCGCCAGCTTGGGTTTCACGTATAATAATTATATTGGACTGGACCAGTGGAACGATGCGCCTTTCGAGGGCAGCATAGATGAAATGCGAATCTGGAGCGCCCCGGTTTCACAACGGTATCTCGCTGCCAGCGCGGTGGCCGGTCCGAGTGTCGTGATCAACAACCTGACCCCCACTTCGGTCAGCGTCGCGGCCGGTCCCGGCGTGGTTATTAGTGAAATCAAACAAGCCACCGTGACCGTAACGCTGCCGCAAACCGGGGCAAGTGTTCTGCCGGCAACGAGCGACGCCACCAACTGGGTCAGCGGCAACCCGAACGTTCTCCGGGTGAGCAGCAGCGGTTTGATTACCGGGGTTGGGGCTGGCACCACCACGGTCAGCGCCACGGTGGGCGGAGTCACCGGCACCAGCAGCAGCATCACGGTCACCCCGCAAGCCCTGCTACATCGTTACAGTTTCGCCAGCGATGCCTCGGATTCGGTTGGAGGCCCCGCTTGGAATGGAACACTGGTGGCGCCCAATGGCGGAGCCGCCGCCACCATAGCCGATGGCCTTATCCTGCCGGGAAATACTGTTGGCGGAAAAGGTTATTCAGGTTATGTATCTCTGCCCAACGGCATACTGACCAACACCACCTCGGTGACGGTTGAATGCTGGATGACCCAGAATCAGGGGACCACGTGGGCGGAGGTTTGGGACTTTGGCGTAAATAACAACGTTAACTTCTCCCTGATTCCAACCCCGCCGGGCAATAACAACAACGGCAATATGGAAGTGGCCGACAATCCCAATAATAACGATATTTACACCGCGTCGGCGGTGGCATTTCCGAACGGTGCAAGTCCAACGCAATACGTTAGCTTTATCTTCAACGATTCCACCCTCACGGGCAATCTCTATACCAACGGAGCCCTGGTTGCCACGCAGGCATATCCCGATCATACTTACACTCCCGGCAATATTGGGGGCGCCGGCGGCACAACCCAGAATTATTTGGGAAATGACGTGTATGGTGACTGGCAGTTTGACGGCACCATCTACGAGTTTCGGATCTGGAATGGCGCGGTTTCACCGTTGTATTTGGCGGCCAGCACGGTGGGCGGTCCTAGTATCGTGGTGACCAACACCACCCCGCAATCGCTTAGCGTCTCGGTGAACACGAGCATGGTGGGCTCACAAACCCAACAGGCGACGGTCAGTGGTAACTTCTTGCAGGTTTCCGGTGTCCCGCTGACGACTTATGTCACGAACTGGGCCAGCAGTGCCGCGAACGTTCTCACGGTGAACAGCAGCGGTTTGATTACGGCGCAATCCGGTGGCAGTGCCAGGGTCAGCGCGACGGTCGCCGGCGTCACTCAATCAAGTGCGCTCATCAGCGTCTCGGACACTGCGCCAACTATTTTAAATGGACCCGCGAATCAGAGCGCGATTGTGGGTGATAAAGCCACCTTTAGCGTTCAGGCTCTCGGTGGAAATCTGAGCTATGCTTGGAGTTTTAATGGCACGCCGATTCCGGGCGCGACCAATGCCACGCTCACTTTGCCCAGTGTTGCTTTTACGGCGGCTGGAACATATAGCGTGGTGGTTTCAAACAATATCTCAACCGCAAACGTCTCCGCGGTGTTGACGGTTAGTTCGCCGATTTTGCAGCACGAATGGTCGTTTAATGAAAGCGGCGGCTCCACGGCCTACGATTCGATTGCAGGCTCCAACATCACGCTTTATGGGAGCACGAGCCTCGGGGGCGGGGTTCTGAATTTGCCGGGAGGCGGTGGCAATTATGCGCAACTGCCCAATGGTATCGTCTCAAGCTACAGCAATTCGATAACCATTGAAACCTGGCTGACGGATAATGCGGGCCAGACTTGGGCGCGCGCCTGGTCCTTCGGTGGCGGCACCAACGGTCCCAATAATAATTTTATTCAGAATAATTACATTGACTTGATTCCGACCGCAGGAGGTTCAGGTGGCTTGTGGACAGAATTCAAAGAGAACGGCAACGTTCAGGACGTGATTGATGGCGGCAACGTGCCCCTGGCAACGGGTGGGGAGCAATACATTACCGTAACCTACAATGCCGGCAGTCAAACCTGCATCGTGTATTCCAACGGCGTCCAGGTGGCAGTTGGGACGGGCATCGCCACCACGCCGGCCAGCTTGGGATTCACGTATAATAATTATATCGGACTCGACCAGTGGAACGATCCAACCTTCAACGGCACCTTTGATGAGATGCGCATTTGGGACGGAGCTGTTTCACAACTGTATCTCACCGCCAGCACGGTGGCCGGGCCAGGCGTGGTAATTACCAGCCTGACGCCCACGTCGGCCACCCTTACGGCGGGTCCGGGCGTGGTCATCACGGGAACCGAACAAGCCACGCTCACCGTGACGCTGCCGCAAACCGGTTCAGTCGAGCTGCCAGCAAACGCCAATGTCACCAACTGGGTCAGCAGCAACCCGGGCGTGCTCACGGTGAACAGCAGCGGTTTGATCACTGGCGTTGGCGTTGGCAGTGCCACGGTCAGTGCCACGCTTAGCGGCGTCACTGCCACCAGCGGCAGCATTAGCGTCACCGCGCAAACCCTTTTGCATCGTTACAGCTTCAGCAACGATGCTTCGGATTCGGTGGGAGGCCCGGCTTGGGACGGAACGGTGGTATCGCAAGGCGCAGGAACCGCCGCCACCATCGCCAACGGTCTCATGCTGCCGGGGGGTGGGGGCGGTGGTTATTCAGGCTACGTGACTCTGCCCGATGGGATACTGACCAATACAACCTCGCTGACGGTTGAATGTTGGTTGACACAGACCAAGGCAAATCAGTGGGCGGAGGTTTGGGACTTTGCCGTCAACGACAATGTCAACTTTGCGCTGATCCCGGCCCCAAATCCAGCCATCGAAAACAACGGTAACCTGGTGGTGGCCGTCAATCCAAACAACGACGATATTTATACGACTTCGGGAGTTGCCCTCCCGAGCGGTTCAGAGCAATACGTTTCCTATACCTTCGACAATTCCGCCTTGGCGGGCAGCCTTTATACCAATGGAGTTCTGGTTGGCACGCAAACGTATCCCAATACCAGTTATTGTCCTGGTAACATCGGGGGCGCAGGCGGCACGACCCAGAATTATTTGGGAAACGACGTGTATGGTGATACGCAATTTCAAGGCACCATCTACGAGTTTCGGATATGGAATGGGGCGGTTACACCCACATATCTGGCGGCTAGCGCGGTTGCTGGTTCCGGTGTGGTGGTGACGAACACCACGGTTCAGTCGCTCAGTGTTTCAGTGAACACGAGCATGATCGCCGGGCAAACCCAGCAAGCGGCAGTTACCGGAAACTTCAAGCAGGTTTCAAGTGTTCCGTTGACCAGCTTGGTCACCAACTGGACCAGCAGCAACCCAGCCGTTCTCACGGTGAGCAGCAGCGGTTTGGTCACCGCAGTCAACGGTGGCACCGCCACGGTCAGCGCCACGGCCAACGGTATGACACAATCCAGCAGCAGCATTACCGTCAACCCGGCAACCATCGGCATTTTGCACTCCGGAGCGAGCCTCACGCTCAACTGGCCGGCGGGAACTCTGCTGCTGCAGGCTCCGACATTGCTTGGCCCATGGACCACCAACAATACCGCGGTTTCGCCCTACACTGTCCCCGTGACTGTGGGGAATCAGTTTTTCCGGCTTCTGGTCAGTCCATAATGCAGCCGCGAAAACTCATGAATAGCATGGATTGTTGGGCAATAGTTGCCGGAGCGCAATGCCGGGCCGGCTGATTTGTTTGAGCTGGCGGCAGAACCCTGAGTACTGCCGCCTCCGCCTAATCCATAAATTGAACTGTTTCAGTCTATTCTCTTGAGCACCGGAACTTCCATTCCTGCCGTTGGTTTCCACGGCAGCAGCAGACGGTTTCCGGGAACGCTCGCGGTGCCAAACGTCAGTTTTGAAGTGATGCCTAGAGCCTGCCACGCGATCATGGGCAAAAATGGCGCGAGCAAAAGCCCCTTGGGCAAAATACTCACGGATATTTACCGGCCGGAGGAGGGGAGCTTGTCACGTCAAATGCTCACCGGCGTTGTGTTTGACATCAAAGAATTTGCCGTGCATGACGGGCCTGGTCTGCGGGTGACGGTATTCTTGAAAGGCTGCCCGTTGCGCTGTTCCTGGTGCCACAATCCGGAAGGGCAGTCGGCGGAACCGCAGAGGCTTCGCGGAGCCGCCGGTGAACGTCTGGCCGGGGTGACTTTCAGTTCGCGGGCATTGGCCGATCGCCTCAACAGTCTGGCGCCTTTGCTGCGTGTTGGGGAAGGGGGGGTGACTTTTTCGGGTGGCGAACCCCTGGCTCAAGCGGACTTTGTTTCGGAGGTGATTGAGCGGTTGGAGGGCCTCCATGTTTTGCTGGATACCTCTGGTTACGCCGACGAAAGCAGCTTCCGCAAGGTCGCCGCCAAATCACAGCTCGTGTACTTTGACTTGAAACTGATTGACGCCGCCGCGCATTTGAAACACACCGGAGCAGACAATCAGCCGATCCTGCGGAATCTCCGCGTCTTGAATGAGCTGGGTGTTCCATTTGTGGTTCGCGTGCCGCTGATTCCCGGAGTGACAGACACGGAGGCGAATTTGTCCGCGATTGCCCGGACGGTCGCGGGAATGCCTGGTTTGCAAAGAATAGATTTGCTTCCGTACAACAAAGCTGCCGGCGCCAAATACCCTGCTTGCGGCATGGTTTTTCGGCCAATGTTCGATGAGTCACTCGAGTCAAAGGCCAATTTGTCCTGTTTCAAATCTGCCGGTCTGGAAGCGAGGATCGTATGAACCGACTCCTTGGCGCGCCAACCTCCCGTCCCCGGTTCAAAGCTTCGGCCGCGCCGGTGGCCGGGGTGGACCCAAGCCGTTCCAGAGGCCGGACCAAGTTTGAATTGGAACCGCGGTTGGCGGCCATGAAGCGGGCTTTGCGGGAGGGGTATTACAAGCAGTATCGCACCTCGCCGGAGGTGAATTTGCTCGCTGAATGCGAGGCCGAACAGCTCTCCTGGCCGCGGCGGGCCGCGCGTTTGATCCGGCGCATGTGCGAAGCCCAGAAAGTTGTCATTCGCCCGGAGGAACGAATCGTCTTTACGCGTACAGTCGAAAAGGTTCCACCGGTTTACAGCGAATCCCAGCAGCGGGCGCTGACCGCCGGGCGCGAGTTCCATGAATTGGGGCCGATCAGCAATATCTGCGCAGATTGGGGAATGGTTCTGTCGCAGGGCCTGTCGGGCCGGCGCAAGGCTGCGCTCGCCACCCGTAAAAGGCTGAGCCATGATCCGAAGGCCGTCGAGTTTCTGGACTGCGCGGTCGAGACAATCGATGCGGCGGTGGACCTGACCCGGCGTTATGCCGAGGAGGCTTCTCGGATTCATCGGCATGCGATGGCTAAAATTCTCTATCGCGTGCCGGAGCAACCTGCGGGCACATTTCACGAAGCGCTGCAAGCGTTGCGTCTATGCCATGCCGTTTTGTGGTTGGGCGGACACTATCACTGCGGGCTGGGGCGGTTTGACCAATACATGTGGCCGTATCTAAAGAAGGATCTGGAACTGGGCCGGATAGATGTCGGCGGCGCCGAACAATTGCTGGCGGAATTTTTTCTATCGTTGAACAAGGATAGCGATTTGTATCCCGGCATCCAACAAGGTGACAATGGACAATCGCTCATGCTCGGCGGCGTCAAACGCGACGGTTCCAGCGGGGTGAATGAATTGACCTATATGGCGCTCCGAGTGGCGCGCGGCGTGGCGATGATTGATCCCAAGATCAATTTGCGGGTCGCGAAAGCCACCAGCCTGGATCTGTTGGAACTGGCGGCGGAATTGACGCAAATTGGCCTGGGATTTCCGCAATATTCAAATGACGACGTGGTAATCCCCGGATTGGTCGCGCATGGCTATGAACTGGAGGACGCGCGGGACTATGCCGTGGCGGCCTGCTGGGAATTTTTAATCCCCGGCTGCGGCATGGAGGTCGTTAACCTGGGCGCGGTATCAATGCCGGCGGCGGCTGACACGGCCATCCGCGCCGGCTTGGCCGCCGGCGATTCGTTCGATAGAATACTGGTCCGGGTGGGCACCAATCTGCACTCACAGGTGGCAAAGCTGGCGGAGCGTTCCGCCCGCCTGCTCCTCCCGCCCGCCCCCTATTACAGCGTGTTGATGAGCGGCTGTCTGGAGCGCGGCTGTGACCTGTCACAGGGGCTAAAATACAACAACGTTGGCATTCACGGCGCCTGCTCATCCAATGCTGCGGATGCATTGGCCGCGGTGAAGACGCTGGTGTTTGAAGAGCACAGCGTGTCTTCCCAACGTCTGTTGGCGGCGCTGAACACAAACTTCGAGCAGGCCGAACCGCTCCGGCGGCGGCTGTTCGATGAAGCGCCCAAGGTTGGCAATGACGATGCCCGTGCCGATGCGATGTTGGTCAAGTTGTTCGACCTTTTTGCCGACGCTTGCGAATCCATCCCAGCCGATGGACGCGGCGGGATCCTTCGCCCCGGCAGCGGTTCGGCCATGTTCTATGTCTGGCTGGCGCGAGGCCATGACGGGATGACCGAGCCGGTGGTTGGCGCCACGGCGGACGGACGAAAGAGCGGCGGCTATTTCAGTTCCAGCCTGGCTCCATCGCCCGGCGTGCGGGTGCGCGGGCCATTCAGCGTCCTGAAGAGTTACAGCAAGATCAACTATCAACGCATCTGCAACGGCGGGCCGCTGACGCTGGAAGTTTCCGACACGGTTTTTCGAAATCCGGAAGCGGTGCACCAAGTGGCCTTGCTCATCCGCGTGTTTGCCGCCGTGGGCTGTCAGCAACTTCAAATTAACACGCTCAACGTCGAGTCCCTCAAAGACGCCCAGGTGCATCCGGAACGGCACCAGAACCTGGTGGTGCGTGTCTGGGGCTGGAGCGGATATTTTTGTGAGCTAGACGAGGCTTTTCAGAACCAAATTATCGGTCGCCACATCTACGGCGAGCCGGCGCCAGGCAAACTGCCATGTCAAATCCATAACAAAGAATGAACAAATGAATAGAATTGTAACCTTTGCAGCCGCTTTAGCCATCGTTGTCTCCCTGGGCAATGCCAAAGCGCAGGTGGCGAATATTTACGTCAATGCCAGCCAGATACTCCACACAAACACGACCTATTTGACCGGGGCATGTTTGGAGGATGTAAACCATGAGATCTATGGCGGCCTCTACAGCCAGATGATCTTTGGTGAAAGTTTTCAGGAACCAGGAACGTCACCGGCAGCGTTGACGGGTTTTACGGTCTATGGGGGCATATGGTCGGTCACGAACGGAATTCTGGTTTCAGGGAATGGTTCCGGTCCCAAACAAATTTACAATGGATTCAACCAGTCGAGCGGGGATGTGAGCGTGCAGCTTCAGTTTGCGTCGAATGAAGGGGGTGATGCAGGACTCATTTTTCAGGTCAGCCAGTCCAGCGTCGGCGCGGATAATTTCACCGGCTATGAAGTCTCGCTGTCGCCGGGTGGCTATCTGGTGCTGGGACGGCATGTCCAGAATTATCAATCTTTGAGCCAGGTGTCTTATGCCGTCCCACTGGGCCAATGGATAACGCTGGAAGTGAAATATACCAATGCGACGATCAACGTGCTGGTAAACGGCAGCAGCGTCATGCAATACACCGATACGCAACAACCGCTTACCAGCGGGCAGGTGGGGTTGCGAAATTACGAACAGGATGTGTGGTTTGAAGATTTCTCCATCAACACCACCAACATTCCGTTTCAGTTTCCCACCAATGGTCTCACCGGAACGGTCAGTGCGATGTGGAGTGCGGTCAACTCGGGCACCGCTTCGGGCCAGGGTTCGCTGGAGGCCACGAATGTTTTTGTCGGAGCTCAAAGCCAGGTGCTCTCCTTTACCGGCGGCACCGGAGTGATTGGCGTGGCCAATCAGGGGCTGAACGGTTGGGGGCTGAACTTCGTCGCCGGCAATCTCTACACTGGGGCCCTTGATGTGCGGGCCGATGAGCCAACGACGATCTGGGTGGCGTTGGAGAGCGCGGACGGAACCACGGTTTATGCGGAACAAAATCTTTCAGTGACCAGCAACGGCTGGCAGCAACTTAATTTCAGCCTGACGCCATCCGCCAGTGACGGCTACGGACGCTTTGCCATCGAGTTAAAACAGCCCGGTTCGGTGGTGGTGGGCTATGCGTTTTTACAACCCGGGCCGTGGGGATGTTTTCAAGGGTTGCCGGTGCGCGCGGATGTGGCGCAGGGGTTGATTAACCAAGGCATCACGGTTTTGCGCTACGGCGGCTCGATGGTTAACGCCCCGGGTTATCGCTGGAAGAACATGACTGGCCCGCGCGATCGTCGCCCGCCTTATACGGGAACCTGGTATCCATATTCCACGGACGGCTGGGGCATTCCGGACTTCCTGAACTTCTGTGCAGCGGCCGGGTTTCTTGGGATTCCGGATTTCAACATCAACGAGACGCCGCAGGACATGGCTGATTTTATGCAATACGCCAACGGCTCAACCAACACGGTCTGGGGCGCGCAACGGATGGCCGACGGGCATCCACAGCCCTACAATTTGGAATACCTTGAGCTGGGGAATGAGGAAGCTGTAAACAGCACCTATTACCAAAAATTTCAAGCGTTAGCCCAGGCGATTTGGGCCGCCGACCCCAAGGTCATCATTGTGGTCGGGGATTTCACATATACACAGGTCATTGCCAATCCCTTCAGTTTCAGCGGTGCCGATTCTGGCATCACGACCCTGGCGGCGCAGCAGCAGATATTGCAACTGGCCCAGACCAATAATCGGGCAGTGTGGTTTGATGTGCATGTTTGGACCGACGGGCCGACGCCGGACAGCAGTCTGGCGGGGATGTTTTCGTACGACACCGCGCTGGGGCAGATTGCCAATGGAGCGAATTACAAGGTGGTGGTATTTGAACTGAACGCGAATAATCACTCCCAGCGGCGCGCCTTGGCAAATGGGCTGGCGCTCAACGCGATTGAACGGGATGGGCGGCTGCCGGTCACGACGTCGGCAAATTGTTTGCAGCCGGACGGCCAAAACAACAACGGATGGGACCAGGGGTTGTTGTTCCTGAACCAGTCCAACGTCTGGCTGCAGCCGCCGGGATATGTGACCCGGATGTATGCGACGGATTATCAACCGCTGGAAATTCAGAGCAGTGTCACCGACCCCAATAATGACTTGGATGCCAGCGCTGAATGCAGTCAGGACGGCAGCGAACTGGTGATAAAAGTGGTCAATCTCAACAGTTCCCCGGAATCCGCCGCCATTAATGTTTCCGCTTTTGCGCCGACAAACCCCATCGCTGCTGTCCAAGTACTGGCCGCCCCGCAAACCGCAACAAATACTGCGGAAACTCCTGATGAATTCACGCCGGCGAACATCAATTGGCAACACAATTTTAATGGCAGCAACGCCAATTACACGTTTGCCGCAAACTCCGTCACCACCATCACATTCCAAGGACAAGCGATAGCCCCGGTGCCGACTCCACCGGTGGTGCTTACTCATCGTTGGAGCTTTAATGAGCCGGCCAATTCCACTCAGTTTGTTGATTCAGTGCTGGGTGTCACCAACGGAATTGTTTATGGCAGCGCGAGGATTGACGGGAAGGGGAACCTGGTTTTGGATGGCCTGAACCAGCACACAAATTACGCGGCCTTGCCGCCTTATTTGCTCACGAGCACCAATTATACCGCGGTGACCTTCGAGTTTTGGGTTACTTTCGGAGCCAACAATGCCTGGGGGCGCCTGATTGATTTCGGCAGCACAGACCCCAATACCGGTAATGGTTGCTATTGCCTGGATTTCACACCGCACAGTGGTTACGCCGTCAATGGCATTAATCTAGAGGTGTCCGGGACCGATCCGGGCAATGCTTCAGTCCAAAATGTTGCCGAGCCACCGGTCTTGGACAATTATGGCAAAATGCACCTGGTGCTGATCTGGGATTCCATTGCCGGGTATATGGCGGTTTATACCAACGGCGTTCTGATGGGGATGAACAGCCATATGACGCTGCCTATTTCAGCCATCGTTAATGCGCATAGTTATCTCGGCAAGTCTTCATATACAGCCGACACTTGTGGCGTGGCCACCATCGATGAGTTTCGGATGTATAGCGGAGCCATGGGGACGGCGCAGATCGCCGCCGATTATGCCGCGGGCCCCAATTCTTTGCCGGTTCCCAGACTGGCGGTCGCATCCGCGGTACAAGATCTGGTGTTCAGTTGGCCGGACTATATTGGCGGCTATTCTCTTCAAACCTCCACCAATCTGGGAGCGGGGGTGGCCTGGGTGCCGGTGGCAGTGCCGTCGCCAGTCCTGACGAATGGAACATTTTTGATAACAGTGCCCATGACCAGTCAGCAGGCTTTTTATCGTATCGTCAAATAGGCCGTCCGGATAGAATCAAAGCAAAAATGAGTGATCGAACCAGTTTGATAACAAGGGCAATCGTTTTGGCGGGAAGTCTCAGCGCGCTTACGGCGGCCGGTCAGGCACAAAGTGCCAGCCTCATTGTTGATGCCGGTCAAGTGCTTCACACAAACACGCCTTATCTGACCGGGGCGTGCCTTGAGGATGTGAACCACGAAATTTATGGCGGGATTGACAGCCAGATGATCTTTGGCGAGAGCTTTGCGGAACCCGCAGTGCAATTGCCGTTACGATCATTTAAAGCATACGAGGGCAGCTGGACGCCCCTGGGTGATGGCAGTGTTCAAGGAGTGGGCGGCGAGGGTGCAAAAATCATCTGGGATGGCCCCGGCTTTTCCACCGGGGAAGCCAGCGTGGATGTCATGTTGACCGAAGCGGGTGGCGGTAACGGAGGTTTGATTTTCAAAGTCAAAGATCCCGGCAAGGGGGCGGATGCCTTCACCGGCTACGAAGTGTCGCTCGAAAGGCCCGGGTTTTTGGTGCTTGGACGCCATCGTCAGAACTGGGAACCGATCAAACGTGTTCCCTGCGACGTGCCGGTCCATCAGTGGATTAACTTGGCCGTCCGTTGGGATGCAAAGTCAGTGGCAGTGTTCGTCAACGGCAAAAGCATCACGCGATATGAAGACGGCGAGCATCCGCTTGAGTCCGGGGCGGTGGGTTTGCGGGTCTGGCAGTGCAAGGTTTTATTCCGCAACTTTTCCGCCGGCAGGGCAGGGGTGGGGCAAATCATTCCGTTTGCCTGTGACTCCCGGACTAATTTGGCCGGCGAGGTGAGTGGCATGTGGAATGCCATCCAACGGGGAACGGCGGCGGGCAAGTTTTCGCTGGAGAGTCAAACCGCATTTTCCGGCGGGCAAAGCCAGACTATTTCCTTCACGAGTGGCAGCGGGGAAGTGGGGATCGCGAATCAAAGTCTCAACCGTTGGGGCATGAATTTCGTCAAAGGCAAGCCATACGAGGGCTATCTTTGGGCGCGGGCCGAGTCGCCCACGGAAGCGTTCGTTGCGCTGGAAGGCAAGGATGGCGCAGTCTATGCGGAGAAATCCATGAAGCTGGAAGCCGGTGGCTGGCAGCGCCTTGACTTCAGGCTTGAGCCAAACGCGGCAGACATGGACGGCCAATTTGCGATCAAGCTCAAACAGCCTGGCACGATCGCGGTGGGTTACGCGTTTCTACAGGCCGGTTCGTGGGGGCGCTTCAAAGATTTGCCGGTGCGCAAGGATGTGGCCGGGGCGTTGATCGGCCAGGGAGTGACGCTGCTGCGTTACGGTGGCAGCATGGTCAATAACCCCGAATATCGCTGGAAGAAAATGATCGGACCGCGCCCGCACCGCCCGCCGTATGCAGGGCATTGGCATCCGTATTCCTCCGATGGCTGGGGTATTTTTGATTTTCTGAACTTCTGCGAGGCCGCTGGATTCGTCGGCATTCCTGACCTCGACATTAATGAATCGCCGCAGGACATGGCTGATTTGATGGACTACCTCGACAGCGCTCCGAATAGCGAATGGGGGAGCAAACGCGCGGCTGACGGTCACGCTGCGCCATATCACTTGAAGTACATCGAGCTGGGCAACGAAGAACGCGTTGATGACAACTACTTTGAAAAGTTCAAAGCCATAGCGGAGGTGATCTGGGCGAAAGACCCTTCCCTCATTTTGATCGTGGGCGATTTTTCCTATCATCAGGTAATCACCGACCCGTTCAACTTCACCGGCGCAGACAGCGGCATCACAACCCTCGCTGCGCAGCGGAAGATTCTGGATTTGGCCAGACAAGACGATCGCGAAGTATGGTTTGACCTGCACGTTTGGACCGACGGTCCCCGGCCGGACAGCAGCCTGCCAGCGATGTTCTCCTATATTGACGCGATGGACAAAATTGCTGGCGGCGCGAAACACAGAGTGCTGGTTTTCGAGTTGAATGCCAACAACCACTCCCAGCGCCGGGCCTTGGCAAACGCGCTGGCTCTCAATGCGATCCAGCGGGATGGTCGCCTCCCGATTGTCTGTTCGGCAAATTGCCTCCAACCCGACGGCCAGAACGACAACGGCTGGGATCAGGGCTTGCTGTTCCTGAATCCATCGCAAGTCTGGCTACAACCGCCAGGTTTTGTAACCCAGATGATTTCGCGGAACTACGAGCCTCTGGTGGTGAAGAGTGAAAGTCTGGCGCGCGACCTCGACGTGAGCGCGACGAAGAGCGAGGACGGGAAAACGCTGGTGCTCCAAGTCGTGAACGTCGGAGGCGAAGCCCTGACGGTTCCACTGATAATCTCCGGCTTCGTTCCCGCAAAATCTGTGGCGCACGTGTTGGCGCTAAAAGGTCCCTTGGATGAGCAAAACACGGCAATGGCGATCGGGGGCATCAAACCAGTGGCGATTGAATGGAAACATGGTTTGGAAAATGGCAAAACCATGGTGACTTTTCCCGCGCACTCATTCACGGTCATCCGGCTATGAAATTTTCATCGGCCCCACGCGCTGACTTCGCCCGGAGTTTTGCCGCCGCCGGCCAGCCTCCCAGAGGATGCCGGGGAAATCGCCCAAGCCCGTGCCAGATGTGAATCGAGGGCTTGTGCCGTTGGCGGAGCCACGGGAGCAACCTCAGTATCGCTCAGCCCGGATTACCTTGCGATAAAGCGGCATTGTTACCAGAATAATCCGGTTAATCCGATAAGAGAGCCGTCTGGCCCGCCCCCGACCCGATCATATTGCAGATTAGCTTGACGCCATGCCGATTTTGAACCAGAAAATTCTCGCCGCGCTGGATCTCAAAGTGTTGACAATCCAGCGGACGGTGGCGGGACGGTGGTGGAATTTCAGGAACGTGCTGAGTCCATATTCCCGGCTCTGGCTTGTACTGGATGGCCACGGGGTAGTGCGGCATCACGGGCGCGAATTCAAGCTTGAAGCTGGCCAGCTCCACCTCGTGCCACCGTTTACGCCCCATGACTGTTCGTGCTCCCGCCGGCTCGACCATTATCATCTGCATTTTATATCGCGCCTGCCGACCGGCATAGACTTGTTCTCACTGCTCGATTTTGAATATCAGATCCCAGCACCTGTGGATGCCCTGAAGTCCTTCCGGCGGCTGGAGGCCATTTATCCGGATCGCAAATTGCCGTGCTTTGATCCGGCCCGGGATGAATATCGTCGGTTGCCAGCCCTGCTGCCCGAGACTTTGCAGAATATTGCGCCAACAGACTGGTTTGAGGCGAACGCGCTGCTCGCGCTTTTATTGCCGCCGTTTTTGAATACCGCACAAGAACATCAGGGAATGCACGCTCGTGCGACCCGCCTGTTCCAGTCGGTGCAAGGGTTTATTCACGCCCATATGCATGAGACGATTCTGCTGGGCGATCTTGCGCGGGTGGCCAAATTGCACCCGACCTATTTCTCCGACCATTTTCTGGAACTTGTCGGGGTGCGTCCGCTGGAATATCTCATGTGCCGCCGGATTGAACGGGCGCAGTATCTTTTGCTCGCGAGCAAGGCTTCCGTAAAGGAGATTGCTGCGGCCGTCGGCATTTCCGATCCGACTTACTTCAGCCGGGTATTCACCCGGCGGTGCCGAATGTCTCCCAAAAAATACCGCGCGACCCACTCGGCATAAATGTCTGGCGGCCAAACCTGTGTTTGGTACAAGTATTCCCGGTTCCCGTCCAAGTAAATATCCCGCCGGCCGGCCACCGGTGTGCCATCATGGAAGCCACAGCAAATCACGGAATACATTATGAAACTTTCCATCTTCAACGGTTCTCTTCCCAAGATTGGCATCCGGCCCGTGATCGACGGCCGGCTTGGCGGCGTGCGCGAGTCGCTCGAAAAGCAGACCATGGAAATGGCGACGTCCGCCGGGAAGCTGATTTCCACCAGCCTGCGCTACCCGAACGGCGAACCGGTCCAATCAGTCATCGCCGACACTTGCATCGGTGGCGTGGCGGAGGCGGCGGCGTGCGCGGAGAAGTTTGCCCAAGCCGGCGTTGGTTTGACACTGACCGTCACCCCGTGCTGGTGCTATGGCAGCGAAACGATGGACATGAATCCCCTGATTCCGAAGGCAGTCTGGGGCTTCAACGGCACCGAACGGCCCGGCGCGGTCTATCTGGCCGCCGTGCTGGCCGGCCATGCGCAAAAGGGCCGGCCCGCCTTCGGCATATATGGCCGTGACGTGCAGGACGGCACCGATCGGACGATACCCGCCGACGTGCAGGAAAAAATTCTCCGGTTTGCGCGCGCCGGCCTGGCGGTGGCGTTGATACACGGCAAGTCGTATCTCAGCATGGGCGGCGTGGCCATGGGCATCGCCGGCTCGATTGTGGACCAGCCGTTCTTCGAGGATTATCTCGGCATGAGAGTCGAGGCGATTGACTTGACGGAATTTCTCCGCCGCATGGACCAGGGCATTTTCGACCCGGCCGAACACAAGCAGGCGCTGAAGTGGGTGAAGGAAAACTGCAAGGAAGGCAAGGATTACAATTCCCCCAGGACCACCCGCTCCCGTGCGCAGTTGGACACGGAATGGGAAAAATCCGTGAAGATGGCGATTATCGCGCGCGACCTGATGGTGGGCAATCCCAAGCTCGCCGAAATGGGTTTCAACGAGGCGGCGCACGGACACAACGCCATTTTGGCCGGCTTCCAAGGGCAGCGCCAATGGACGGATTACCAGCCCAACGGCGATTTTCTGGAAGCCATCCTGAACACCTCGTTCGACTGGAACGGCCTCCGCGCGCCGTACATCGTCGCCACCGAGAATGACTCGCTCAACGGCGCGACGATGCTGTTCAGCCACCTGCTCACCAACACCGCGCAAATTTTTGCCGACGTGCGGACGTATTGGAGTCCGGAATCGGTGAAGCGCGTGACCGGCCATACGCTGGACGGTGCGGCGGCGGGCGGTATTCTGCATCTCATCAATTCCGGCGCCGCGACGCTCGACGGCAGCGGCCAGCAATCCCGCGACGGCCAGCCCGTGATGAAGCCGTTCTGGGAAATCACCACGGAAGAGGTGCGGAAATGTCTCCGCGCCACGACCTGGCATCCGAGCATCACGGAATACTTCCCCGGCGGCGGCTGGAGTTCGCGCTTCCTCACGCGCGGCGGCATGCCCGCGACGATGTGCCGTTTGAATCTCGTCAAAGGCCTGGGGCCCGTGTTGCAAATTGCCGAAGGCAGCACCGTTGATTTGCCGGAAAAGGTCCACAACATTCTGGATCAACGAACGAACCCCACGTGGCCCACCACGTGGTTCGCACCGAACCTGACCGGCCATGGCGCGTTCCGCGATGCCTATACCGTGATGAACAACTGGGGCGCAAACCATGGTGCCATCAGTTGCGGCCATATCGGCGCGGATTTGATTTCACTGGCGGCGATGCTGCGAATTCCGGTTTTCATGCACAACGTGGCGGAGGAAAAGATTTTCCGGCCCAGCGCGTGGTCCGCCTTCGGGACGCAATGCCTGGAAGGTGCCGACTATCGCGCCTGCCAGAATTTCGGCGCTCTATACGCATAAAGCAGACAAGCCTTTAAATTTATGCTCAAAGGAATTTCGTCCCGCATCAGCCCGGGTCTTTTGAAAGTCCTCGCTGAGATGGGGCACGGCGGCGAGTGGGTGCTTGCTGACGCGCATTTCCCAGGCCACTCGGCAACATTCTCTTGAAGAAAGGCGCCACTCCTGTTTGCTGCGATGTTTTCGCGGCCATTTGAACAGAGGTTAAAGAACCTTAATCCGAAATCACAACCAGATCATGATCACCCCGGTTCAAACTGCCGCCGCTTCCCGAGCCAGGGCCGGCATCTTCCGCACGCCCGACGGCAGAAATCTTTTTGTCACCTTTGCGTTGGTCACCCTGCTGTTCCTGCTGTGGGGGTTTTGCAACGGCATGATTGACATTCTCAACAAGCACTTCCAAAACACGCTTCACATCAACAAATTTCAATCGGGCTTCGTGCAGTTCGCCAATTATATCGCCTACTTTCTCATGGCGATTCCGGCCGGCATCATTGCGCGGAAGTTCGGTTACAAGGGTGGCATCATCGCCGGCCTCGTGCTGATTGCGGCGGGCGCGTTCTGGTTCATTCCGGCGACCAGCATCGGGGCCTATTGGGCGTTTTTGACCGGCCTCTTCATCCTCGCGGCGGGGATGGCCTGCCTGGAAACCATCGCCAATCCCTACACCACCGTGCTGGGACCGGCGGAAAGTGGTGCGACGCGCATCAACATCGCCCAAAGCTGCAATGGCATCGGCTGGATTTTGGGCCCGATTGTCGGTGGCCATTTCGTGTTTAGCGGCGGCACCATGGCGGACGCGAATGCCGGGCTTTACATTCCCTACCTTGGCGTCGGGATTGTGGTGGTGGTTTTGATGGTGGTGTTCGTTCTCGCTCAGGTGCCGAATCTGCACGCGGAGGAAGAGGTGCCGTCGGAGGCAGAGGGCAAGGGGCGGAAACCGCTGTGGCGACGCTGGCATTTCACCTTTGGCGTGGCCGCGCAATTTCTTTACGTCGCGGCGCAGACGGGCATCTTCAGCTTTTTCATCAACTATGTCGTGGAAAATGACCATAGCGTGACCGAACAAAAAGCTTCCTATTGGTTGGGAGCCATCGGCTTCATGCTGTTTCTAACTGGACGCGTGTGTGGCAGCGCGGTTATCAGCCAGTTCAAACCGCAGCGTGTGCTGACCACTTATGCGATCCTGTGTGCGGTGCTGACGGCGATGGCGATGGGCGGCGGCAAGCCGGGCTTGTATGGGATCTTTGGCACGTTCTTCTTCATGTCCATCATGTTCCCGACGATTTTTGCGCTCGGCATCCGCGGGCTGGGTGAACACACCAAGCTGGCGTCGTCGCTCATCGTGATGTCCATTGTGGGTGGCGCGATTGCCCCGCCGTTGATGGGCTACATCGCCGACCATTCCTCAATGCGCGCGGGTTTTGCGCTGCCGCTGATCTGTTTTGTATTCATCGCTGGTTATGGCCTGGTCTGGCAGAAGCTGGAGAACCAAGACCGCGAAGCCTGAAAGTTTCAGCGTCTGCATCGGGGCGCAAGATTTTATCGCTGGAATAGTTTTTTTATGTCACAGAAAGTTTATCTCGCCGTGGACCTGGGCGCGGAAAGCGGTCGCCTCATCGCCGGCCGGTGGAACGCCGCAGGCCGTTTTGCCGAATTATAACGCAGCCGAAACCTCTTCAGGTCAACATCCGGCAGGAAGGGATCAAGATCATCGTTGAGAACGCCAATTTCAGGCCGGTACCTCGAGGTGCGAACGGACAGTCAAATGGGCGTTTGAAATGAGGTTTATCCTATGCAAGTCCGCGATCAAAACCGTCAATGGCGGCGCAGACACTGTCATTGATGAGTTTCTTGATTCGTGCTCTCGAAGCTCGAAGCTATGAGCCTTGACCGGTTCTCGAATGTATGGCATCAGGAGGGCGTGCATCCACTTGGGTAAGCAAATCATGACGATTACCTTGTTCATACCGTGCTTCGTTGACCTGATGTATCCCGAAGTGGGCATCAGCATTGTTCGAATTTTTGAGAAGCTCGGGCACCAGGTGGTTGTGCCTCCCGCCCCGGCCTGTTGCGGTCAACCGGCGTTTAATTCCGGCTATTGGGATGAGGCCCGATCCACGGCGGTGAAGGTTCTGGAACAACTGCAATTCGCCGAGACCGTCGTTGTTCCCAGCGGCTCCTGCGGCGCGATGTTGAAGGTCTTCTATCGGGAGCTGTTCGCCGGCACGCCTCACGCAGGCACCGCCCAAAAGCTCGCGGCCAAAACGCACGAGTTTTCCTCGTTCCTGGTCAACCAGCTCGGCGTGACCGACCTTGGCGCGAATTTTCCGCATAAAGTCACGTTCCATGACGGCTGCCACGGCCTGCGTGAATTGAACAACAAACTGCCGCCCCGCCAGTTGCTGGCCAAAGTGCGCGGATTGGAGTTGGTGGAGATGTCGCCGCCGGAAACGTGCTGCGGTTTTGGCGGCACGTTTTCCGCCAAGTTTCCAGCCATCGCCACCGCCATGGGCGAAGGCAAATGCGCCAGCATCCTGGACACCCAGGCCGACTATGTGGTCTCCTGCGATTCCAGTTGCCTGATGCAGATCCAGGGTCTGGCCAGCCGGCGGCAGATGCCGGTTAAAACCATCCATCTCGCCCAAGTCCTGGCTGCGTCATGACTGCGCCCGCCGCCCAATTTAAGGCCGATGCCGGCCGGCTCTCTGCCGATCTGCGGCAGCGCGGTATTATCCAGACGGCGATGGGTAAATATGAAGTCGTGCGGGACCAGCGCAAGGCGGGTTTTCAAGACTGGCAAGGCGCGCGCGAACTGGCGGCGCGCACGAAATTCCAGGCGGTCAATCATCTCGGCCAATACTTGGAGGATTTGGCCTCCAAGCTCGAGGCGCGCGGCACCAAAGTCCATTGGGCCGGCACTGGCGCGCAGGCGCGCGAAATCATTTTAGCCATCTTGCGCGAGAAGCAGGCGCGCGTCGTGGTCAAATCCAAATCCATGACTTCCGAGGAAATTCACCTCAACGGCGCGCTGGAGGGGGCCGGCTATGAGGTGGTGGAATCCGATTTGGGTGAATTCATCATGCAACTGCGCGGGGAGCCGCCCTATCACTTGGTCTTCCCGTCCATGCACCTCACCCGCGGCGAAATCCGGGACCTGTTCGCTGAAAAGTTGCACGACGCGCCTTCGGACAATCCCGAAGATCTGACGATGGTGGCGCGCCGGGTGTTGCGCCAAAAATATCTGCAAGCCGATATTGGCATTACGGGCGCGAATTTTGCCATTGCCGAAACCGGCATGATTTCCATCACGGAGAACGAGGGCAATGCCCGGCTCACCGCCGCGCTGCCCAAGACGATGATCACGCTGGTCGGCATCGAAAAGATTCTGCCCCGCCTCGCCGATTTGGGCTTGTTCCTGCCCATGCTTGCCGTGATGGGCGCCGGGCAGTTGTTGACGGGCTACAACACACTTTATGGCGGACCGCGCCAGCCGGGCGAGCCTGACGGACCGGAGGAATTCCACGTGGTCTTCCTGGACAATCAGCGAACCGCGCTGTTGGCCGACGCCGAGCAGCGCGATGCGCTGGGCTGTATCCGGTGCGGCGCCTGTCTGAACGTCTGCCCCATTTTCCCCAACGTCGGCGGCCACACTTACGGCACCACCTATGGCGGGCCGATCGGGTCGGTGATCACCCCGCACCTGCGTGGCTTGGCCGAGTGGAAACATCTGAGCGACGCCTCGTCGCTTTGCGGCGCCTGCAGTGAAACTTGTCCGGTGAAGATTGAGCTGCACCATCATTTGCTGCAAAACCGCCGCAACGGAGCGCAAGCCAAACCCAGTTGGTTCCAAAAAACTGCTTTCAAAATTTTCGCGGCGGTGGCGAACAATGCCCGGTGGTGGTCGCTCGTCACCAAGCTGGCCCGCGTGGGGCAGGTGTTTCAGAAACCGGTCAAAGGCACGGCGCTCGATCCGGCGTCTGTCTGGACCAAAACCCGGGATTTGCCGCCCGTGGCGAAAGAGAGTTTTCGCGAGTGGTGGAAAGGACGAAAATGAGCGAACGGGAAGCCAGCTTTGCGCGCATTCGCGAAGCCTTGTCGGTGAAGGCCGTTGGGCATGACGGTGGTTTGCCAAGCGTGATCGAGCAGCGCGGCGTGTTGCCGGCCGTGGGTTCCGCGGATGAAGAGCGGTTGGCCCAATTCCGCAAAAATGCCGCCGATTTGCGGGCGGATTTTCAACAGTTTCCCAGTGAAGGCGACTTGATGGCCAGAGTGCGCGAGCTCTGCCAGGTCGAAGGCTGGAAAAAGATTGCCACCCACAATGGCAAGCTGGCCCATGCGGTGGCGCAATCCCTGGGCGTGCCGGTGTTGAACACCACGGAGGGTTACGACAAACACGAATTGGCGGCCTGTGACGCCGGCATGACCGAATGCGATGCCTTGGTGGCACAAACCGGAAGCGTGCTGGTGACCACCCTCAGTGCGGGCGGCCGGGCGTTGTCCTGCCTGCCCCCGCATCATATTGTTGTCGCGCGGCGGGAGCAATTGGTGCCCGATTTGCCCGCCGCCTTGGAACTATTGCAGCAGAAATACGGGACGAATTATCCCAGCATGATTTCCTTCATCACCGGCCCCAGCCGCACCGGAGACATCGAGCGTATTCTGGTCCTCGGCGCGCATGGACCGAAGAAGCTGACGATTCTGATGCTTTAGCCAAGGCAAGGCCTGAATGACTCACAGGAAGACACGAAGACGCGAAAGGACCCTGTTGAATACGGAACAGAGAACTATCATTAACGCGGGGACGCCAAAACGCAAAGGTTGGCCGTCTCATTGCCGCAGAAGTTCGCGCGGAGAGCATTTCATTTGTTGGGGAGATGGTTGATTTGGAGTTGCAATCTGATCGGAAAAATGGAATTGGTTTGATACTGAACGTATGAGCGCCAAAGAAATTCTCCTGGAGCTGGCGGAAAAGCTGCCAGCTGATGCCACCTTGACGGACGCGATCTACGAACTCGAATTGCGCCAAGCGGTGGAGCAAGGTTTGGCCGAGTTGGACCGTGGCGAAGGTGTTCCCATTGAACAGGTCAAAGCGCAAATCGCTTCATGGGCTGGCAAGTGATCATTGCCCCGTCGGCCCGATCCGACTTGGCCGGCATCGTCCACTACATTGCCCAGCACAACTCCGACGCAGCCGCGAGGCCCGGTTATGAATTGATCACCCGTGCCGAAAGTTTGACACAATTTCCCGAAAGCGGCCGCATGGTGTCGGAATTTCGTCAGCCCGATTTACGCGAAATCATCTACCGGCTAAAACGCGAGGACAACCAGATTCAAATCATCCGTTTCTGGCACGGGGCACGCGGCTTTCCGCACATTCCCAGCACTGGCTAAAATCGCAGCGGCCCAGTCCCAAAGAACATTCCTCACCCGCCGTCCCGTGTCCGCCATCCGGCTGGCTTTGTCAAACCACTTCGCGGTACACATCCGGATGCGGCCGGGAAATCACCGCGCTGTTCACCAGCACACCCGCCTCCGCCAGCACGGCCCGCCCGGCGTTGACGCCCGCCAGCACCGAGGACACATCGCCGGTCATGGTGCAAAACGCCTTGCCTCCCATGGCCATGGCCAGGCGAACTTCCAATAATTGCACGTCCGATGTCTTGGCCACCGTGTCGGCTGCTTGAATCAAGGTCGCCACATTGAACGATTCGATGATGCCCAGGGCGCCGGTCGGTTCCGCCGTTTGCGTGCGCCCCAGCGCCGCATAAACGTCCGGATGCAGGTTGGCGATGACAAAACTATCGATCAGGCAGCCCCCGGCGGCGTCCACGCCGGCTTGGACGGCGCCGTCCACGGCCGCCGTCTCGCCGCCGATCAGCACCATGTATTTCCCGGAACAAATCGAGCGCGATAAAATCAGCCGCACGTCCCCCGCCTTGAGCATTGTGTCCGCCACGACGAAACCGGCGGCAATGCTCGACAATTCAATCAAGCCAACGGATTTTTCGGCCATAATATTATTTCTCCAAAATGATTTGTCGGTCGTTCACCTCGCGCACCGTGCCGCTCATCGGCGCGTGCAGAATCGCGCCGAGCGCATGGGGCGCCGGCTCGCCGATGATCTGGCCGGCGCTCACGCGGTCCCCGGCTTTCACTTTCGCCAGGCACGGAGTTCCCGCGCTTTGCTTGAGCGGCAGCACGAGCCGGCTGGGGGAAATTTCCCGCCGCAGATAAGGCGCGGGCAAATCGTAGTCGAGCACGTGCAATTTCTTCGCCAGCGTCTTGATCGGCACCCGGCGGCCGTCCGCCATGGCGTGGACCTTGGGAGTCATCGGTCCGGTCCACTTGATCGCCTGGGCGCGCATGACGGCCTTGGCGTCATCGCAGGCTTCCTTGGGAAACAATTCCTCCGGGCAGGCATAGAGGGTGCACAGCCCGCACGAGCAGCACATGGCCGCCCATTGGCTGTAATATTCCGCGCCCGTGCCGGTAAACGCCAGCGTGCGCATGACTTGATGCGGTTCCACGGCGTAGCCGAGCAGGAAACGCGGGCAAAATTCCGTGCAATAGCGGCATTGGTCGCAGGCGGACTTGCCGATGGATGCCTGCTGCTTGGCGGGCTTGAGCTTCCGTTCGATGACATGGTGCGAGCGCGGCAAAATGATGACGCCGGTGGAAGTCTTCGTGACCGGCGCGTCGAGATCGTCAGTCGTGGTGCCCATCATCAGGCCGCCAACGCACAACACCGGATCATCCGTCGTGAGGCCACCGGCAAAGGCAATGCATTCGCGGAACGAGGTGCCAATGGGCGCGCGCAGGGTGCACGGCGATTTGACGGCACCGGCAATGGTGAGCATTTTGTGCGTGAGTGGTTTGCCGTCGTGCGCCGCGGCAATGTTCACGAAGGTTTCGACGTTATTGACGACCGCGCCGACGGCAATGGGAATGCCTCCGGGCGGAATCAATTTGCCGGTGACGTTGTAAACCAGATCGTATTCATCGCCGGCTGGATAATAATCACCCAGCAATTGCACGCGGACCGGGGTGTTTTTGCACGCGGCTTGCGCGGCCGCCACGGCGGGCTTTTTCTTGGCTTTGATGCCAATCACGCCTTCCCGGGCGCCGACCGCTTCCATGGCCAGTTGCATGCCCCGCACCATTTCGACGGCGTTTTCTTCCATCGTCACAGCATCCTTGTGCAACAGGGGTTCGCATTCCGCTCCATTGGCGATGACGACCTCCGCCTGGGCGCCGAGCTTGACGTGGGTGGGAAATCCGCCGCCGCCCGCGCCGACGACGCCGGCCAGCCTGACTTGTTCTGCGATCTTCATTGACTAGGTTTTTTCGTTCGCCGCGCCGGTGGATGCCGGCGCCGGCGCCACCACAACTTCAACGCCGCGCTCGCGCAAGCCAGCCACCAAATCTTGCGGCGCTTCGCTATCCGTGACCACGGTGTCGATCACGTCCAGTCCGCAAAGCGGCAAAACGGATTGGCGGCCAAATTTCGTATGGTCGAGACAGAAAACAACCTTGTGGGCCGCTTTGAGCATTGCGTGTTGGATGTCAATCAGCAGTGCGTGCGAATTCGTAATGCCTTCCAGCGTGATGCCGCCGGCGCTCATGATCGCCACGTCCGCGCGCATTTTTGAAAACGCCTCGACCGTCATCGGGCCAACCAGCACCTCCAGTCGCGGATAAATCACGCCTCCGGCCAAAATCACTTCCACCTTGTTTGCCGACGCATAAAGATTCGCGATTGGCAGCGAGTTGGTCACGATCTGCGGTGCTTTGTCCTCAAGATGGCACGCGACGTGATACACCGTCGAGCCGGCGTCCAGAATCAGGCTTTGATTGGCGCCAATGAGTTCCGCGCAGGCTTTGCCGATCAACTCTTTTTCCGAAAGCTGTTTGGCGCCCCGCGCCGTGAAGGCAAATTCATCCGACTTCGGCGTCACGATGCGCGCGCCGCCATGCGTGCGCCGCAAATTGCCCTCCGGTTCCAAGGCCGACAAATCCCGTCGCACCGTGGAAATCGACGCTTCCACGTGCTGGGAAAGTTCCTCCAATGAAGCGAATTCCACGCGTTGGAGATACTCTTCGATGCGATGTTTGCGTTCTTCCGCCGTCATATGTTGGGTAATCCATCAGATCATCTTTGGGTTGTCCGGCACGCATGGTGCGCACCGCGGTGAGTCAAACTGCACAAAAATGACCGATATTGACCAGAACGTTCTAGCAGATAACAGAAATTGACACATTTTGCAAGATAATTATTGACATTGATTAAATATCTATCAAACTAGTGCAAAATCTATGACAGCGGTTGCGTTAGCACCTCATCGTGCCGTGGTTGAACACCTCGTTCGGCAGGCGGTTTATGCGCGTTTGGGCAGACCGTTGCCGCGCTCGGTAAGCGCACCGAATCCCTTGGTGGTCAATGTCAGCGCGCGTCACTGTCACCTTACCGAAGCGGCGGTTGAAATCCTGTTTGGCAAAGGCCACAAATTGACCGTTCACAAATGGCTCTATCAAGACGGGCAGTTTGCAGCAAAGGAAACGGTTACCTTGATCGGACCGCGCAGCCGGGTGATATCCAATTTGCGCATCTTGGGGCCGTGCCGGAATTTCACCCAAGTCGAGCTGGCGTACACCGATTCCATCGCGCTGGGATTCGACATTCCGTTGCGTCCTTCCGGCAGCATCAAGGACACGCCCGGCTGCATGTTGATGGGGCCGGCGGGATTCTTTGAGATGAACGAAGGGGTCATTCGGGCGCTTAGGCATGTGCATATGAGCCCAACCGACGCGGATTTTTACGGTGTGAAACCCGGCGATTGGATGAAGCTCAGGATCGGCGGTGACTGCGGGCTCACGCTGGACAGGATGTTCTGCCGCGTGGACAAGAGTTTCAAATTGGAGGTCCACATCGACACCGACGAGGGGAACGCCTGCAACCTGCAGCCCGACACGCCGGTGGGATTGACCGCATAAATTACTCAACTATCAACTAACAACCAAAGCAAGTATATGAGCGAAGCAATAGGAATGATCGAAACCAAGGGCTACGTGGGCAGTGTGGAAGCGAGCGATGCCATGGTGAAGGCGGCCAATGTCACCCTGCTCAAAACCGTGCTCATTGGCGGCGGTCTCATCACGGTCATCGCCAGGGGGGACGTGGGGAGCATCAAAGCCGCCGTGGATGCGGGGGCGAAAGCGGCTGCCAAGATAGGCGAGCTCGTGGGCTCACACGTCATCGCCCGGCCGCACGAAGAACTGCTGGCAGCCTTCATTGGCAGCGCTGCCGGAGCGAAGAAATGACCCACAACCCAAACCTTTAGCCATTAATTGATATGTCAAAAGAAGCTGTTGGAATGATTGAAACCAAAGGTTTCTGCGCCGCCATGGAGGGTGCGGATGCCGCGCTGAAATCGGCGAATGTGCGGATCACCGGCTGGGAAAAGGTTGGCAGCGGTTATGTCACGGTGTTCTTCCGGGGCGATGTGGCTGCCGTCAAGGCCGCGACGGATGCCGGGGCCGCGGCCGCCGCACAAATCGGTTCGGTCGTCAGCGTCCAGGTGATTCCCCGTCCGCACGACAGTCTGAGCGGCTTGGGCAAGTGGCTCGAATAAGAGCGGCATGCGGAGTGCCGAGTGGGGCATGAGTCTGCTCGCGCCCGGCCATTCCCCGTGCGGTTCCGAATTTGATGAAAATTCTCGTCGCCAATATTGGATCAACTTCGCTGAAGTGGCGGTTGTTTGATTTTTCGAACAACGCCGAGCGACTTTTGCACAAGGGCGGCTTCGAGCGGGTGACGGATTATCCGCAGGCGATTGAAGATTGTCTGCATGCATTGATTGCCGCCAAGGCGATCACGAGTGAAAGCGAGCTGGATGCGGTGGGGTTCAAGACGATCATTGCCAAGAACATCACGGGTTGCGTGCGGGTGGAAGCGAGCGTATTGCAGGCCATGGAAGAATTTAACGGGCTCGCACCGGCGCATAATCCGCCCTACATCATGGGAATCAAGCTCTTTGCCCGGCGGGTGCCCACCGTCCCGCTCATCACACTGTTTGAAACCTCCTTTCATCAATTTGCGCCCGAGGCGTCGCAACGCTACGCGGTGCCGGCGGCGTGGGCGGACCTCGGGGTGCGCCGCTGGGGATTTCACGGGGCGAGCCACAAGTTCATTGCGGAACGCTCGGCCGAATTGCTTTGCCGGTCGGACGTGGCCGAGCGGGCGCGCCAGCTGTATGTAAACCTGGGCGCCACCCCGGTTTCCGGCCCGCCGCTGCGCGTGATTTCCTGCCACCTCGGCGGCAGTTCGAGCGTCACCGGCATCCTGAACGGCGCCTCCATTGGCACGAGCATGGGCATGAGCCCGCAATCCGGGTTGCCGCAAAACAACCGGGTGGGCGACCTCGATGCGGAGGCGCTGCCCTACGTGGTCAAGACGCTGGGAATCTCGATTGAAGAAGCGCAAAAGCAGCTCACCCAACAGTCCGGCTTGCTCGGTCTGAGCGGTGTTTCAAACGACGTCCGCGACATCGCGGCGGCGGCCGCCCAAGGCAACCCCCGGGCGAAGCTCGCGCTGGAAGTTCTGGCCGCCAGTGCGCGGCACTGGATCGGAAGTTATTTTTTCGAATTGAACGGGGCGGACGCGATTGTGTTCACGGCCGGCACGGGTGAAAATTCGCCCGAGGTGCGGGCGGCCATCTGCGCGAATTTGGAGAACCTCGGCATCCGGCTGGATCCGGCGAGAAACCAAGCGGCCCGGGGGGCCGAAGCCATCATCAGCGCCGCCGATTCCCCGGTGAAGCTGTTGGTGATTCCCACGAATGAGGAACTCGTCGTGGCGCGGGAAGCGAAGCGATTTTTGGAAACGAAGAAAAATTAATTTTACGAAAACTCCTGGTCCTAAACACAACCAAATTATGCCTCAAGCCATTGGAATGATTGAAACGCGCGGACTCGTCGCCCTCGTCGAGGGGACGGACGCCATGCTCAAAGCCGCAAACGTCGAACTGGTCGGCCCGGTAACCCAGGTCGGCAACGCGCTGGTGACCGCCTGCGTCGTAGGCGATGTTGCCGCCGTCAAAGCCGCCACGGACGCCGGCGCGCAAGCCATCAAAGCCATCAAAGGCGAATTGGTGAGCGTGCATGTCATCGCCCGCCCGCACAACGATGTCGAAGCCATTCTGCCGAAAAGGAAATAGTCTGACGCCGCGGAGCGAGCGCGAATGCGGCCCGGGTTTTCCGGGGCCCATCCGGGTTCCATCCCTGGCGGAAAGGAAACCATGTTTCTAGGCAAAGTTGAAGGCACCGTGGTCGCCACCAAAAAAGATCCGGCCATGAACGGGCGCAAGCTGCTGCTGGTGCGGCCGCAACTCGTGGATGAAAAAGACCCGACGAAATTTCGGCCGGGCGTGAACACGATCGTGGCGGTGGATAGCGTCGGCTGCGGCGAAGGCGAAATGATTCTCTTCTGCCAAGGCAGCAGCGCGCGGCTGGCGGGCGGCCTGAAGGAGGCGCCGGTGGATGCCGTGGTGATCGGCATCGTGGACAGCGTGGATGTGTTCGGGAAACAAATCTTCAGTGCGAGAAGCTAGCAACAGACTGGTATGAATGCCGTGAACGAGACTTTGATCCGAGACGTGGTGGCCGAAGTGCTTGGCAAGCTGGGCGGCGCCACCGCCACCGCCACAATATCGGCTCCGGCAGCCGCCCCCGCACCCCGGACAGAGCCTTGCGCGGGCAGCGTGAAACGAACCACCGGCGCGCCCGCGCTGCGCGGCAAGTTTGGCGTGTTTGCGACGGCGGACGAAGCTTGTGAAGCGGCGCAGGAAGCGTTTTTGCAATTGAAGGAAAAGGGTGTCGCGGCCCGCCGCAAGATCGAGAACATCGTCAAGACGATGGCGGAAAAGAACGCCGGGGCGTGGGGCAAGCTCGAATTGGACGAAACCCGGCTCGGCCGCCTCGACCACAAGATCGCCAAGCTTCAAATCCTCAAGCTTGTTCCCGGCGTGGACTGGTTGCGGCCCGATGCGCGCAGCGGCGACTTCGGCATTACGCTGGAGGAATACACTCCCTTCGGCGTGGTCGGCGCGATCACGCCCAGCACGCACTCGATTCCCACGATGAGCGGCAACGTCGTGAGCATCACCGCCGCGGGAAATTCGGTGGTGTTCAATGCTCATCCCAGCGCGGCCCGGTGCGCAGCGGTGGCGGTGCGCGCCTACAACGAGGCGATTTACCGTGAAACTGGCATCGAAAACGTCGCGTGCATCATCGAGAAACCGACGCTGGAATCGTTCAATGCGCTGTGCAAAAATGAATTCGTCCGCCTGCTGCTGGTCACCGGCGGCCCGGCCGTGGTCAAGGCGGCGATGCAGACGGGCAAGCGCGCGATTTGCGCCGGCCCGGGGAATCCTCCCGTGCTGGTGGATGACACCTGTTGTCCAACGCGCGCGGCCAAGGGGATCATCGCCGGCGCGGCCTTCGACAACAACCTCCTGTGCGTCGGCGAGAAACAGGTTTTCGTGCTCGACCAGGTTGCTGACAAGCTGATGCAGAAGCTTGCGGAAAACGGCGCGGTGAAGCTCAATTCCGCGCAGTTGGAAAAGCTCACGAAGGCGGCCTTTACCTTCAAGGAAGGGCAGGGGGGCGGTTGCGCCCACGCCAGCGTGAACAAGGATTTCATCGGCAAAGATCCCGGCGTTCTGGCGCAAGCCGCGGGCCTCAACCTGCCCGCCGGCACGCAGTTGCTTTTCGCCGAAACGGACGCGATGCATCCGTTCGTGCAGGAAGAACAGATGATGCCGTTCCTGCCGATCGTGCGTGTCAGAGATGTCGAGGAAGGCATCGCCTGCTCGCTGCAATCGGAACACAATTACAAACACACCGCCATCATTCACTCGCATGATGTCGAGCACATGACGGCCATGGCGCGCGCGTTGGACACGACGCTGTTCGTGAAGAACGGCGCCTCTTCCACCGGTCTGGGGCTGGGCGGCGAGGGCTACCTGAGCTATTCGATCGCCACGCCCACGGGCGAAGGCATCACGAATCCGCGCACCTTCACCCGCGTCCGCCGCTGCGTGATGGTGGACAACCTGAGGATTTACTAGGCATGCAACTGGCGCGCGTCGAAGGCAACCTGGTGGCGACCCGGAAGCATCCGAGTTACGACGGGTGGCGGCTGGTGATTTGCCAGCCGATTGGCAACGCCGGCGAGTCTGAGGGGGCGCCGATCATTGCGATTGATTCGCACGGAGCGGGCATGCACCAGCAGGTGATCATCTCGTCCGACGGCAAGGCGGCCCGCAAGGCCGTGGGGATTGACCGCAGCCCGGTGCGCTGGCTGGTGATTGGCATCGTGGACGAAGCCAAGCCGGGCGAACGAATTTGAAGTGTGAAACTAGGAACCGTCATTGGCCGCGTGACCTTGAGCCGGAGCGAGAAAGCGCTCACCGGCGGGCGTTTCCTCATCGTCAGCCCCTTCAGCCGGGAACAATACCATCAAGGGCTCTCGGCTGAGACGGGCATGGGCACCGACCCCAGCCTGATCGTGTATGACGACTTGGGCGGTGGCGCGGGCGACGTGATCGGCTACGAAGAAGGCGGGGAGGCCGCCCAGCCGTTTCCGCAGCCCACGCCGGTGGACGCTTACAACTGTGCTTTGGTGGACGAGATATTTTACCGCCGCTGGAAGGGCTGATTTAAATTTGAGCGTATTTTATGAACCGAGTTATCAGTGTTCGTGACATTCAGGAAATGGTCCGCAATGGCCAGGCCGTCGTCATCCCGGACGACGCGCTCGTGACGCCGGCGGCGCGCGATTTGATGGGCGAATTGGAAACGAATGGCCATTTGAAGCCAGCGGCATCCGCGAGCCCGGGCGCCTCTTCCGCAAACGGGGCCGGCCATGGCGCCGCCAAAAATGGCGAACCCTTGGCGCCGCCGGAGAAAAAGTATTCGTCGAAATCGTCCAAGGCGGAGCTGGAGGCCTATTTCAATTCCCCCTACGTGCACAGTCTCAAGCTGCAAATTTGTGAAATGGGCCGCCACCTGTGGGAACGGGAATACGTGGACGGCAACGGCGGCAACATGGCGATTCGCGTGGGCGAGGACATCGCCGTTTGCACTCCGACGCTGGTCAGCAAAGGGTCGCTCAAGCCTGAAGACATGTGCCTGGTGGATTTCGACGGGAATCAAATTCTCGGCCCGAAGAAACGCACCAGCGAAATCTTGATGCATTTGCAGATTATGAAACGCCAGCCCAAGGCGGTGGCCACGTGCCATTGCCACCCGCCCTATGCCACGGCGTTCGCGGTGGTTGGCCAGGCGCCGCCCACCTGCATGCTGCCGGAATACGAGGTGTTCTGCTCGGTGGGGGTGGCACCTTATCGCACACCCGGTTCACCGGACATGGGCAAGCTGGTGGCTGATTTGAGCGACCAATACAACACCATTCTCATGTCGAATCACGGAGTGGTCACTTGGAGCCATAATACCATTGAGGAAGCCTACTGGCGCATGGAGATCGTGGAGGCGTACTGTCGTACGATTGTGGTGGCGGGACAGCTCGGCAAGCCCATCAACACTTTCACCGGCCCGCAGATGAAGGAAATTCTCAATATCAAGCAGAGCCTGGGTTTCGTGGACCCGCGTTTTGGCATGAAGGAATGTGAGTTGTGCGACAGCGGGGAATGGCGTCCCGGCGTGACTTGCCCAACGGAGGCGGAACCGGCGGCCGGTCTCGATCCCGAGGCGGAAGCGATGGTCAAAGCGATTACGGACCAGATTCTGTGCCAGATTAACCCCGTCTAAGTCCTCCACCTTTGCTGGAGAAACTTCCGAAGTTTGACAGCTCCGGGAGTGTTTGAGGAGTCTGCCTTTGGGGCACCGTTCAAAGTTTACGAAAGGACAGACAGTGCAAACGCCGGCCACCCGATGCCTTTTATCCGATCAGTGCCGAGGGGTGACTGAAGCCTAAAAACGATGATGGATCTGACCTCCAATGAAGAAGAGTGGGGCCTATTGTTGTGGGGTAAAGTGTATGATACGAAGCTGGCGGATTGGTGCGCAATCAGCACTGGCACATTCGGATTTGATCCGGTAAATTTTGACGACACGAACGCACTTGATTTGCCCCAGCGTTTTTATCGTATCGTTTGCCACTAATGGACCTGGGCAGACAGTTGCCGGCGTGAGAAAGATGAAGATGAGTTTTAAAAAAATATCGTGGTTCGTGGCCGGCCTGCTGGTCTCGCTCCAATGGGCGGCCTGCGCGCCGCGGGCATCAGCAACCACGGCGATGATTTTTTGCAATGGCGACATGGGCACCGCGGCTGGTCTGACCTCTTCGCAAATCAGCGGTTTTCGCGCCTCGGGCCTCACCACCATGGTGCTGTTCGCGATGAGCATTTCGACGAATGGCACCTTTACTTATGGCGGCCAGACGATTTGCACCAACGGGGTGTATGTAGGGCCGTCCAACTGGGGGTCACTCCTCAGCCAGTGCCTGACGGCGCCATCGAGCGTGACCCGGATCGAGATGTGCGTCGGCGGCTGGGGCGACACGAGCTGGACCAGCATCAAGAACCTCATCGCCGCCAACGGCACCAGCTCCAGCACCGTGCTTTACCAAAACCTGAGCGCCTTGAAAAATGCCCTGGGAATCGCCGCCATCGACAGCGATGACGAGGGCACCTACGACTCGGGTTCGGCGATCAGCTTTGGCCAGATGTGCGCGGCCCTGGGCCTGAAATTGACGCTCTGTCCCTATACGGATTCCGGCTATTGGGCCGCGGTGAAAGCCGGTTTGGGCAGCGAGGTGGATTACACGTATCTCCAATGCTACTCCGGCGGCGCGGGCAACGATCCGGCGGCTTGGGCGAGCGCCATGGGAGTTCCCGTGTCGCAGATCACCCCGGGTTATTGGGACTCCGAGCGCGACACCACGTTTTTGACCAACATGCTGACGTGGGCAGGCGAAGGATGCACGGGAGGATTTCTCTGGCCGTCCTGCTCTGGCTGCACTCCCCCGGCCGGGCCCAGTGAAATGCTCCAATATGCGCAGTGGATAGATCAGGCCTTCTACATCTTCGAGCCGGTGGTGACGCCGGCCAACGGTTTTGCCGGCGTGGCGGCCTACAACCTTCAAGCCTTGCCCGCGAGCACGCTGTTCACCCTTTCAAACTCCGGTGCCAGCACACTTTCTTGGAGCGTAATCAACACTTCAAGCTGGCTGAATGTCTCAAGTTCCTCGGGCACCCTGGCCACCGGGGTGACGACGTCCGTGACCGTGAGCTTGAACACGGCCGTGGCGACCAATCTGACGCAAAGCGTTTATGCCGCCAGCATCGTTTTCAGCAACCAGACCGTCGCGGTGGCGGTGGCGCGCAATTTCACGTTGGACACTGCCATCGCCAACTGGCCCGTTGCGTTGACCGGACTCAACGCGGCGTTGCTCGCGAGTAATTCAGCCACGGCGGGCAGTCCGGGGGCCACGGCGTTTGATATTCCCAATGATTATTGCTTTTACCAGCAGGGTTTGAGCGGCGGCACGCAAGGCCTGCCTTTAAGCGGCAATTTTCCCAGCCAGTGCGACAGCACGACGGTGTTTCAACTCGGACCGTACGGGGCCGCCGATGCGTTGATCATGGGCGACACCCATGCCTCATCCGGCACGCTGGCGCTGGCCAGTCCGGCGGCGTTTAACTCCCTGGCCATCCTCGCCGCCTCGGCCAATGGCGGCGGTCAGGGGACATTTGTGCTGAACTTCACCAACGGCACCCATAGTCCGGTGTTTGCGTTCAATTGCCAGGACTGGTTTTACACGGTCACCAACGTGGCCATTCAAGGATTCGGGCGGCTGCAACTCTCGGGCTGGACAATCCAGAACAACGGCAGTTCCAATCCGAATCTTTATGAGACCGTGGTCAATCTGGCCGCGCTCGGTCTGGCGCAGCCGATTTCTTCCATCACGTTTTCCAATCCGGTCGGTGCCGGTGGCTCGCAAAGCACGGCCATTTTTGCCATCAGCGGGATGCCTGCGAGCATTCCGGTGCAAACGCCCACTGGCTTGACGGCGATGCCCGGCAGCAACGCGACGGTGCAATTGTCTTGGCGTGCCTCAACGGGCGCGACGAACTACAACGTCAAACAGTCCGCGGTCAGCGGCAACTCGTATGTCACGGTCGCCGGAGTGCCCGGCACCAGCTACACGGCCACCGGTTTGGGCAACGGCTCGATTTATTACTACGTTGTGTCAGCGGTCGGCGTGGCCAACGAAAGCACGAACTCCAGCCAGGTCAGCGCCATGCCCGGCTCATATTTAAGCTGGGCTTTGGCCGCGAACCCGGTTGCCTATTGGCCGCTGAATGAATCCTCCGGGACCCTCGCGTATGACCTGGTTCAAGGCAGCAACGGCATTTACGCCGGCGGTTACACCTTGACGACGGGCGGTTTCGTGGGCGCCGGATTCAACAATCCACACCGGATCGTGGTTTACAACGGTTCGAGCGGCGACACCCAGATTCCACGGCTGATCGGCAGCACCAATTTCTCGATCGTCTTTTGGGTCAAGACCGGCGCCACCGGCGGCAGTCCGAACTGGTATAACGGGATGGGCTTGGTGGACGGCGATGTTTCCGGCGTGGCCAACGATTTTGGTGTGGCGCTGGTCGGGGGCAAAGTTGGTTTTGGCATCGGCAATCCGGACACCACGTTGTCTTCCGTCAAGGCCATCAACAACAATGTCTGGCATCAGGTGGCCGTCACGCACGATGCGGGCAGCGGCGCGATGGACATTTATATTGATGGCGCGTTTGACAGCAGCCTGACCGGCCCCACCGGCGCGCACACCGCGCCGCCCGATCTGATGCTCGGCAGAATCCAAAGCGGCGGCGGATATTTCAACGGCAGCCTGTCCGACGTGAGCATGTATCAGCAGGTGCTCTCGACGAATCAGATTGCCACGCTTTACCGGGCCGCCACCGGGCTGTTTTACAACGTGACGCTCACCAACCTGATCACCGGAGGCAATCTCGTTTTGAGCTGGCCAGGCAATGGAAAATTGCTTGCCGCAACCAATCTGGCCGGACCGTGGGCAACCAATGTATCCAGCTCACCAGTTACCATGATGCCAACTCAGACGCAGATGTTTTTCCGCATACAAACGCAATAGCCCTTGCGGATTTTTAAGGAGCCGCCTGATTTCCGCCGGTGAACGGTTGCTCAAGCGGCGCCGAAAGCCGGCGCGAATGATGAGATCAGTGTCGGAATTGGGTCGTAAGGCGACTCATCGCTTTGGACTATCGACGCCGGATCGCCGTTGCGGATAGCCTTTATAAAAATAGCTTGATCCAATGCCGCCCCGGCGGCGGGGAAAATCCGGGAACAGTGAATCGCGTTCGCCCCGGATAGCATTGGACGAAAGAAACCAACACACCAACCATTTTGCCACGGACAAACCTGCGCCAACGATTCACCGGGCGGCACCGTTTTGGCCATTCACGCATCATTTACCATTGAATCATTCAGATCCAATGAAATCATCCTTTTTTAAAGCCGCCGCTGGCGTCCTCTGGCTGGCGGTTGGCTGGGCGTTCTGCTCCTTCGCGGCGCCAACGGCCCCGCAGCCCAATTATGTGATTATCCTGGCTGACGATTGCACTTTCAACGATTTGGACCTCTACGGCGGCCAGAATGCCCATACGCCAAATTTGGATTCATTGGCTTCCCAGGGTTTGGTCTTCAATCATGCTTATCTGGCGATGGCCATCTGCCAGCCGTGCCGCTCGGAGCTGTACACGGGACAATTTCCCCTCCGCAACGGCTGTGTCTGGAATCATGCAGCCTGCCGTCCCACCACCCGCAGCCTGCCACAGCACCTGGGCGCGCTGGGCTATCGGGTCGGCATCGCCGGCAAAATTGATGTTTATCCCGAGAAATGTTTTCCCTTTGAAGAGGTGCCCGGCTTTGATCGCAATTGTGTGGATAATCCCACGAAGCCGCACACGCTCGGCGGGGTTCGCGAATTCATCACGCGCAAGGCGGAGCAACCCTTCTGTCTGGTCGTGGGCCTGGTGGAACCGCACGTGCCCTGGGTGATGGGTGATCCGTCCAAGTATCCTCCGGACCAGGTTAAACTCCCTCCGAACATTGCCGATACGCAGCGAACCCGCAGCGATTTTGGCCGCTACTTGGCTGAAATCACCTACATGGATGGCCAGGTGGGAGACATTCTGGCCACGCTGGAGGCCACCGGTTTGCAGAGCAACACGCTGGTGTTGTATTCCAGCGAACAGGGCTCGCAATTCCCGGGCAACAAGTGGACCTGCTGGGACACGGGGTTGCACACCGGCTTGATCGCCCGCTGGCCCGGCCGGGTGCCCGCAGGCAAACGCACCGATGCGATCGTGCATTATGCGGACGTGGCGCCAACGTTGGTCGAACTGGCCGGCGGAAATCCAGCGGATAAGAACTACGAGTTTGACGGCCGCAGTTTTGCGGGCGTCTTGTCCGGCAGGCAGCAGACCCTCCGGAATTATGCCTATGGCATTCACGACAACGTTCCTGAAGGGTCGGCATATCCAAGCCGGACGGTGACCGACGGCCAGTGGCGCTTGATCCGTAACCTGACCCCCAACGAGCTTTATATCCAGAAGTATGTCATGGGGGCCCAGGGAAACAATGAACTCAACAACCCGTACTGGGGCACCTGGCTCTTCGTCTCGCCGGATCATCCAAAGACTTATCGCCTGATCAAGCGCTATATGATGCGGCCGTCGGAGGAATTGTATAACACCGCGAGGGACCCGTACGAGCTGACCAACCTGATCGGAGACGCGCAATACACAGAGGTGAAAAACCACCTGGGCGCCGAACTGGACCGGTGGCTGGCGTCGCAGGGCGATCCCGGTGTGAACGTGGACACGTACCGGGTGCTCGGCGAGGCCAGGCGCGGCGTGTTTAACTTCGCTCCGCCGCCATAATTGCCGCGGGCGGGGGCGGGTCTTGAGGCAAGGCGGGGGAGCCGTGCAGTGGGAGCGCGTTCGATGTTTGGTGGCGCACAGAAATCCGGCAATCGTGGGCATCTCCGTGCGTGCCGGCATAACCCGCGTGGTGGCGGAGATTGATGGCAAACCGCCGGTCGTCATCGCTTTGGACGATGGACATCAAGTTAAGGCTGGCCTAGTTTCTAAAGTAGGCATGAAACACCATATCTGCCACAGAAGGCGCGGTTTTACATTGATTGAGTTGCTGGTAGTCATCGCCATTATCGCCATTTTGGCGGCGCTGCTTTTGCCTGCGTTGTCGAGAGCCAAGGAGTCCGGCAAACGCGCCGTCTGCAAATCAAACATGCGGCAGATTGCCATGGGCGTGCTCATGTATGCAAATGACTATCAAAACAGTTTCCCCCCGGCGGAATCGCATTTGGCCTGGGTGCAGATCTATGTCTATCAATACTTGACCACCACAGTGCGGATGTCCACGAACTCACTTGAGTGCCCCGACTATGCGAATTTTATTGATCCGTCGTTTGCCGGCAGTCCCGGGATGGTTTATGTGGACACGTCGGTGAATCCGCCCGTGCGCGCAAGGCTTGGCTATTACTCGCTCTGGGGGTTGAACACCACCACAGATTTGCGGCCAAGAGATTTGAGTTACGGCACGCAGCCCGCCCCATGGGATTCGCCGAGAAAAACCACCGACCAGTTAACGCCGTATATGGTGCTGATGGCGGATTTGAGCGAGCAGGGCAGTGGCACCGGCACTCCCTATGGCCGCACCCCGCACACCAAGGCTGGATTGAAGATAAGCAATCTGGGCTCAATGACCACGCCAACAGCGCTCGGCATGGAAGGGAATAATATCGCGTTGCCGGATGGTTCAATAACGTGGAAAAAAGCCATCACCGCGCTGCCCCACACCGTCAGTCCGTTTGGCGACCCGGTGAACACCCACCAAAGTGATTTCCTCCAAACCACCATCCTGGGCTATTGGTGACTTATCGTGCGAACTTTTTTCAGTCTGTAAAACCTATGCGGATATGCACCTTCCTTGGGAGCGCGTTTCTTTTCTGCCTGGCCTTGCCGCCGGTCCAGGCTGCCACCAGGACTTGGTCTGGAGCGGGAGCTGACGCCTACTGGACGACCGCCGCCAACTGGGGGGGCACCGCGCCGGCGACCAACGACAGCCTGGTTTTCACTGGCACCACCCAGCCGGACAACACGAACAACTACTCCAACCTGACGAACAACTGGGTGACCTTCAACAACGGAGGCTTCACCCTCAACGGCAATCTGCTGACGCTGAATGGCGGGTCCGGCCAGCTCACCAACGCGGCCGGAACCAGCGTCATCAGCCTGTCGTTGCAAATCGCGGGTGGAAATAACAATGCGGTCTGGAACATCGCCGCCGGCTCGGAATTGCAGATAGCTGGTCTGGTGACCAACGCCTCCAGCGCCAACCCGCTGGCCAACCTGATCGGTGGCGGCACGTTGCATTTCGTGAGCAATACGGTGAGTTCGACCCGCATGATAACAACCTACAACGGGGTGTTGCTGGATGATGGCGCAAATGTGGTTATCGCCAATGACGGATTCCGGCTCAGTCCCACGAACGCCTCGGCGACGGCGGCGGCGGTCATCACCAACAACGGTTTCATCCAAATCGGGGGCAGCTCCAGTTTGCGGATGGGGCAATTGCAAAGCGGCTTGGCGGCCGGGAATGCGACGGTCAACGTCAGCTCGGGAGAGATTCTGCTGCAGCCGTCGGGGGACAACGGCGCACCCTCTTATGGCGGCTGCATCACGCTGGGCGAAAACCCGGGCGTGACGGCCACGATCACGCAGAGCGGGGGGCTGGTGTGGTTGAATCCGCTGGCGGGCGTGTCCAGCGATTTGAGCTGTGGCAATCTGATTTATGGCGGCAATGCGACGGGGAACGGCACCTACAATTTGAACGGCGGCATTTTGATGTTGCGTTCAATCACCAACGCCCACGCGGGCGGCGCGGCTGTGTTCAACTTCAACGGCGGCACGCTCAAGCCGGTGGCCAGTTCGACGGTTTTCCTGCCCAACCTGATCACGGCGAACGTGCAGAGCGGCGGCGCGATCATTGACACGACCAATTTCAACATCACCATCGCCCAGAATCTGGGCGGTAGCGGCGCGCTAACTTTACTCGGCAGTGGCGTGCTGACGCTGAGTGGAACGGATGGCTACTCTGGCGGAACGGTGATCAGCAATGGCATGTTAAATGTGACGGGCAGTCTGACGGGTGGCGGCGCTTTGATTGTGGCTGGCGGGACCTTGTCCGGTTCGGGCGTGATCGCGGGAGCGGTGAATGTCCTGCCGGGCGGTGGCGTGTCACCCAGCGGCGCCGGTGGTGTGCCCACGACTTTGACCTGCCAGAATAATTTCACCCTTGCGGGCAACCTGGCGATCCAAGTCAACAAGGCACAGTCAGTTTCGAATGACCTGGTGCTGGTCAATGGCGTATTGGCGGGCACTGCCACCGCCACCCTGACCATGGACAACGCCGGGACATACACGCCCGGAGATACTTTCAAGATATTCAACCAGCCATTGCTCAACGGCGCCGCGATTGCCATAAGTCCCGGCACACCCGGCTTGGACCAAACCTGGACCAACCGTCTGGCCATTGATGGCACCATCGGCGTGGTGGGTCAAACTTCCAGCACGGCAGCCAACCTGGCGAACTTGACCTTGAGCGTTGGAACGCTTAATCCCGCGTTTAGCTCAAACCTTGTGAGCTACACGGCGAGCGTGGCCTACAGCAATAATTCGGTCACGCTGACCGCCGTCAGCGCCAACCCGGGGGCGACCATCAAAATCATCAGCGCCGGGACGACCAATCCCGTGGCTTCCGGCTCTCCGAGCAGTCCGATTGCGCTCAACCCCGGAGTCAACCTGATTGATGTCCAGGTAACCGCCGCCGACGCTTCGACCACGGAGGATTACCTCATCAATCTGACGCGCACGCCGCCCAATGTCATCCTGATCCTGGCGGACGACCAGGGATTCTCAGACTGGAGCTGTTACGGCAGCGAAATTCACACCCCCAACCTGGACAGCTTGGCGGCCACCGGTCTGCGATTTCGCAATTACCACAATGCGGCGCGCTGCAGTCCGACTCGCTGCGCCATTTTGACGGGGTTATATACCCAACAAGCGGCGGTAACCCCGTCGGCTTCGCTGCCGCCGTTGCGGACGGATAATAACGTGACGATTGCCGAGGTGTTGGGCGCCGCGGGCTACCACACCTATATGGCTGGGAAATGGCATCTGGGCAGCCTGGCCGATCAGGCCCCGGAACACCGGGGATTTCAGGAAGTATTCACTTACATTAATGGCACGGATGATCACGAAGATGAATGGACGCCTTCGGATTACCGCTTTGCGACGACGGACGGGGAGACCACCAACATCACGTATAACTCGACAAATTTCTATCAGCCTGACGCGATTGGCGATTATTGCCTGCAATTTCTGGGCAACCAGTTTAACCGCCACACCAACTCGCCCTTTTTCATGTATGTGCCCTTCGGTTCGTCGCATTTCTGGATCCAGGCCCCGCAGGCGATGGGGGACACAAATGTGGCGCTGTATTCAAACGGCTGGGATTTTGTGCGCTCGCAACGTTACACCAACATGCTGGCAAAGGCGGTGCTTGATCCAAGTTATGCCTTATCGCCGAATGAGGGCACGGCCCCCTGGAGCAGTGTGCTGGCGGAGGCGATTCCCTCCTGGAGCGCCATCAGCACAGCCACGCAAGGCGACCTGACCCGGCGCATGGCTCTTTATGCCGCCATGATACAAAAAATGGATGCCAACGTGGGGCGGATTGTTCAATACCTTCAACAGAATAACCAGTTGGACAACACGCTGATCATCGCGCTTTCCGACAACGGCGGAAACTATGAGGGCGGGGTCTATGGTTTGACCGGCAGCACGTCGGACGCGCCGCTCAATTCCCCGCTGACGGGCACGGCGCTGGAAAGCATGGGGCAGCCCGGCCAGCCTTACATTTATGTGGGGGGTGGTTGGGCGCATGTGAGCAATACGCCGTTCCGCTGGTTCAAGCATTTTGATCACTTTGGGGGCACCGGCACACCCTGCATCATCCATTGGCCGCAAGGCCTTAGCCGAACCAACCAATGGGAAAACGAACAGGGACACATCATTGACGTGATGTCCACGATTGTGAATGTGACGGGCGCCAGTTACCCGTCACATTGGACCAATGTCATTGACGGCACCAATTATACCGTCCTGCCAATGCAAGGTATCAGCCTGAAACCGTGGTTCACCACCAATCTAGCGGCCGTGCCCCGCGGTTTGGGATTTGAACACGAAGGAAACCGGGCATACATCAGCAACAACTGGAATCTAGTGACGAAGAATTTCACGTCCGTGAACGGCAGCTACTTTGCCAATGAACTTGAGCTTTACGACCTGAGCAAAGATCCGTCCCAAGTCACCAACCTGGCCTACACCAACTTGACCGTGCTGGCCCAGATGGTGACAAACTGGAATAACTGGTGCAACTATGTGGGCGATCCAAGCAGTCTGTTGATTACCGCGGTCACCAACCCGCCGCCGATTGTCAATATTGACCCGGCGCCCCTGGCGAACGATTTGTTCGTCGACACATTTGACCGCTCAGACGACGGCGCCGTCGCCAACATTCAAGCTAGCGCGACCGGGATGTGGGGCAGCCTGGTGCCCCCCTTGGGCGCAGACGCGGCGTATTATGAAGGGTACGACGCCCAGTATCTGGAACTGCTCAACAATACGCTGTATAAGATCCCCGGCGGCATGGTGGAGAGCGGCCTCATGAATAATTTTGTGGGGGCGGACATTCTTACCGCCGGCGGTTTTAGCGTGGAGCTGAATATCTTGGCCATCAACAGCACCACCGCCGACTCTTCCAACCGCTATGCGGGCTTTGGTGTGGGATTGACGCAAGCGCAGGCCGCCTCCGGGGGCGACATCTACAACCCGCTGTCTGCCGGGCAAGTCACGTTTCGCGGTCCGGTGGGCGGGGGCGGCAACACGGGGGTGAGTCCGTTCTTCGTGGATTTGGACATGAACGGCAACCTTCACGTGTGGACCAACGGGGTGCTGGTGAATACGATTCCGGTCGGCGCCGCCAACGGTATTTTGACCGCCAGCTTTGCCTGCACGGGATTCATGACCAACAATCCGGTGGTGGCAAATGTCTTTTTCAACGGTCAGTTGATCAACATCAATCCGTCCGGAACCGATTCCACCGGCATCACTTTTTATTGGCAAACCAACAATAACAACTATGTGGGGCTGAGTGCGCGGGCGTCTAATTACAACCAAATGGATAATCTGGCCATTCGCAAATTGCCGCTGGCCAACGAACTCGTGGCTGACTACGCCATGGAATTCGGTTTGACGGGCACCAACGCAGCTCCCAATGCTGATCCGGACGGCGATGGCGTGAGCAATTTTGGCGAATGGGCGTTTGGCGGAAATCCAATCGTGCCGGATTCCTTCATTGCGGGCTTCAGCGGCTTTCAGGCGCTCGCGGGGAATGATTTCCAGTTTATCTTCCAGCGGTATCGCTACTATTCCGCCGCGGGCTTGCAATATTATTTTCAGTACTCCCGGGATTTGCGGAATTGGTCTGATTTCACCCCGAATGTGATTTCCGCCAGTGTGAACGAGGACAACACCGACTATGAAGTGATGACCATGGGCCTGCCATCCGCCCTTGCCACCGGACAGCAGGCGTTGTTTTTGAGAATCCTGGTCCAGGCCGCAAACTAACTGCCAAAGCGTGGGCTGCTGGACGGTCCGCCAAACGCCCGGCGGTTCGTGCGGCCCCTTTCAGGTATTTGTCAACGGTGCATGAAACGTCACGGCCGTCCCGTGGCCGACGGTGCTTTCCCATTCCGCATGTCCGCCGATATGTTCAAGCCGGCGCTTCATGTTGACGACGCCATTACTGAAAGCGGAACTGTTTTGAAGCTCAACCCCGCGACCGTTATCTCTGACGCTGATGGCCAGTTCGGTTGATGTTATTGCCACGCGCAAATCCACTTGGGTGGCGCCGGAATGTCGCGCGGCGTTATTCAGGGCTTCCTTGAACGCAAGGAACAGGTGATGTCGCGTTTCGGCGGTGAGCAGGACGGCGGGCAGGTCCGGGGGCAGATCGAGGCGCAGGCGGATGCCGCTCGGGCGGAAGAATTCCTCGGCAAAATGGCCGAGATAATTGACGAGTCCGGCCAGCGTGTCGTTTTTGGGATTGACGGCCCAGACGATTTCGTCCAACGCAATGACCACTTCACGGGCGCGGTTCCGCACATCCTGGATCAACTCTTTGGTCTCGCTTGGCGGCGTGTTCTCGCGGTTGGCCAGCGCGCTCAACAGGCTGATTTGCGTGAGGCTGGTGCCGAGGTCGTCGTGCAAATCCCGCGCAATGCGTGCGCGTTCCTCCTCCATCTCGCGCTGGCGCTCGGCGTGTTCGAGCCGGCGACGATAACGGTAGCGTTGGATCATGGCTGCTGCGGCGGCAAACGAAAGCAAAGTGAGCAGCGCCAGTCCGGCGCGAAACCACCAGGTTTCGTGGAAGTAAGGCAGGATGGTGAACAGGAGCGTGTCGCCGTTCTCGTTCCAGATGCCGTCGTCGTTGCAGGCCAGCACCCGGAAGCGATAGTCGCCGGGGGCGAGCGGACCGTAGCCGATCTCCCGGCGCGGGCCGATGTCCTGCCATTTGGCATCGCCGCCTTCGAGCTCCACCCGGAAGCGGACTCCATCGGGTGCGGTGAAATTCAAGCCAGTGAACCGGACCTGAACGTAATGCCGGCCGGCGGGAATTTTCAGCGGTGAAACCGGGCCCACGCTCCGCAGCGGCACGCCGATGCGCGGCGGAAAGGCCATCGGCTTGCCATCCACGAGCATGTCCTCAATGATGACCGTGGGAGGAACCCGGTTGGAAATCGTTCGCGAGGGGTCCACGGAGGCGACGCCGTTGGCGGTGGAGAACCAGAGATGGCCGTCCGCTGAGCGCCAGCAGGAAGGTTGAAAGCCGCTGGAGCATTGCAACGCAGGCAAGCCGTCCGACTCGCCATAAACCCGACACGGCAAGCTCGTGGCCGTTCCATCAGCGACGGCGGCCAAATCGGATTTGGCAACGCGAAAAATTCCAGCGTAGGTGCCGCCCCACAAAAACCCGTCGCGACTGTCGAGCAGTTGCGAAATGTTATTGTTGGGCAGTCCATCGCTGGCCAGGACGCGGGTGAACCGGCCGTCGCGAAATCGCAACAGGCCGCCGCCCAGCGTGCCGATCCACACGACGTGGTTCGTATCCGGCAGCACCGCGGCGAAACGGACCGCCGGCCATTCTGCCGGCGGCGTGAAGCGGGAAAACTTTCCGCCGGCAAAACTCCACAATTCGCCGGGGCCGCTGCCGATCCAGATCGTGCCATCAGCCGCTTCGGCAATCGCGCCCACGGCATGGGAATCCACAAAACCATTCTCGCTGTCATAAGTTTTGTAGCCGCCGTTTGTAAAACAGCACAAGTCCACCAACCCCCCGGCCCACATACGGTCTTGACTGTCGCCAAACAACACCCGGACCGTGCCCCAGGGTGCGGGCGGATGGGTAATGGTATTGCTGCCATAGTTTGCCAACCCGTGGTTGAGTGACCCCACCCAAAGCGTACCGTCGCGCGCGGGGAAAACGGTTATGCTCTCATTCGGGTCATTTGCCGAAGCCCCCAGCGACACCGTCTCAAATTGTTCGTTTTTATTCTGCCAGCGCGCCAGGGCGCCAGACATCGTACCCACCCAGAGGACGCCGTTGGCATCCACGCAGGTGGAACTCACCACCTTGTCGCGCAAGCCGTTGGCGGGGCCAAACACCTGGAAAAGCCGCTCGCGAATGCGCGCGAGGCCGCCGTCGTGCATTCCCACCCAGACATTGCCCTCGAAATCCTGAAACCAGCAGGTGATGAACCGGCTGGGCAGACCGGTCTGTTCGTTGAGCAAATGGCTGGAGCCGTCGGATTTGCAATGCCACAAGCCGCGTCCGTACACTATCAGCCAAACATTGCCCTGGATGTCGCCGTGCAGCGTGACGCTGCCGGGCAGGGGGTTTTTCGGCAGGTCGTCGGAATTGATTTCCGTCACCCACCGCCCGTTGATGGCTTTCCGGAGCCGGTTTTTTTCCAGCACCCACAGCCCGCCGTCGCCGCTGAAGGCGATTTGTGAAATATTTTCCGGCGGAGGGCCATTGGTCGGCGTGTGATCCAAAAAGTTTTCTCCCTCCCGCACGATGAGAAGTCGCGACGTTGCAATCCATGGCTTTCCCGCCGCGTCCAAAGCCAGCGCGGAGACATCTGTGTCGTAAAGGGCGTTGGGGACAAGGTTGAAGTTGGTCCTCGAAAAACATCCAAGCCGATGACCCTCGGTGACGAACCACACAGTGTTGCTTTCATCCTGGCAGAAAGTTCGCGGGTCCGGTCTGATGAGGGGGCGCGGGTCAAACACCGACCATTGGTTGCCGCCTGGCATATTCAGGAGGGCGAGACAAGGGGACTCTCCGGCAAATAAAACGGAATTCGATTGGACATTCAAAACATGGTCCAAGCGGGCGTGTGGTTCGCTCCGGGGGGGGCGAAACAATTCGAAACGGCCGTCGTAAAACGTACTGACGGATTCATTGCCCATGAAAATCCAAAGCCGTCCGGTTCGATCCACGCTCAAGTGTTCCACCTGCACGTCTTTCAGCTGCGGCGTGTCGAGCTGGTTGAATGGTGAAAATCGCACGCCGTCAAAGCGGGCCAATCCGCCGTAGCGCGTGCCCACCCACAAATAACCATCGGGCGTCTGGGCGATGCTGGAAACCCAGTCGTGTGGCAGGCCCTTGTCTGTCTGCCATGCCTGCACCAAATAATAGCGTGGTGTGCCCGCTGCCGGAAAATCAGCCGCCGAAGCGTTGGAGAAAATGCCGCAGGCAAGCAAACCGACGATGGCTCGAAGATTGGGCATGAAAATCAAGCGTGTAAGCCGTGTGACGCCAACCTGCAGGGCAAAGCCGCCCGCGTCAATAACGAATTTGCCATCATCACTTTGGTTTATCAGGGTCTGCATCATCCCTTCGGACGATTCCCAAAGCGACGCTTTTGGACGATAATCGGCCATACCTTGATTTTACCAGCATTTGTGCCAGGCACAGAGGGGCAACTGGCTCGGAGAGAAACAGAGATGAATTTACCATCCACACAACCTAAAACTATGAAACGAACCTAAAACTATGAAACGTTCCAATGCCATTCGCGTTTTCGTTGCCATAACCGCCATGAGTTTTTCCCTGCTCCAGGCGGATGCCGCCATCCGCACCTGGTCCGGAGCGGGAGCTGACGCCAACTGGGCGACCGCCGCCAACTGGGGCGGCACCGCGCCGGTGAACGCGGACGTCACCCTGTTCAGCGGCACCACGCAGCAGAACAACACCAACAATATTTCCAGCCTGTCGTTGAACGGGCTGTCGTTCGCGAACGGTGGTTTTACGCTGAACGGGAATTTGCTGTCGTTGAACGGCCCGATCACCAACTCGGGGGGGACAAACATCCTCTGGCAGGGCGTGAACTCCATCGTTTCGAATCCAACATGGAACCTCGCCGCCGGATCCGAATTGCGCATCGCGGGACAGTTCACGAACAACACGCTCGCCAATCCGCTCGCCACTTTGGGTTCCGGCGGCGCGTTGCGCATCACCAGCACCAACTGTCTGCCGAACCGCTTTTTCACGCTGACCAGCGGCGTGGTGATCATTGACGGGGGGACGGTTTCCACCGGCGACGGTTTCCGCTTGCAGCCGCCGAGCGGCAGCACCGCCGTTTTTCAATTGACCAACAACGGCAGCTTGTCGCTGAACGTTGGCGCCAATTTGCGCTTGTGCCAGACAGCCACGGGGGGCTCGAGCCGGGTGGACATGTCGTCCGGCATTTTGAATTTGGATATCACCAGCGGCGGGGGCGCCGGTGATTTGTATGTCGGCGAAGCGGCGAACACCACCACGGTGTTCAATCAGAATGGCGGCCTGGTGGAATTTACCGGCAACGGGGACAACCGGGTGGCGTTTGCGAATGCCTCGGCCAGCGCGAATGGCACTTACAATTTGAACGGCGGCACGTTGTGGACGGCGCAGATCGCGCAGATCACGGCGGGTTCGCCGGGCGGCACGTTTAACTTCAACGGCGGGACGCTGAAACCTTTGGTGAGTTCCACGACGTTCTTCCAAGGCGTCCAGTCGGCGAATATTTTGAGCGGCGGCGCGATCATTGACACGACGAACTTAAGTGTCACGATCGGCGAATCGCTGTCGGGTGCGGGCGGGTTGACCGAACTCGGCTCCGGCACGCTGACCTTGACCGGCAACAACACTTACACGGGCGTAACGCTGGTCAATGGCGGGACGCTGGTGACCACGGCGGCATCGTTTCTTGGCAACGGCGCGATCACTGTGGCCAGCAATGCCATCTTGAGCGTGGCCTTCTCCGGCACGCCGCTGGCCGCCTCCGCCCTGAATTTGGGATCGAGCGTCACCAACACCGTCTCGATAAACCTGGGCAGTTCGCCCTCGCCGGGCGGCAGTCCGGTGTTCGCGGTGACGAGTCTGAACGGCACCGGGACCGCAATCTTCAACATCAGCGGTTCAAGTTTTGTTCCGGGAACTTATCCGCTGGTTGCCTACGCCAGCGTGACCGGGGCAAGTTCCTTCAAACTGGGCAGCCTGCCGCTGGGGGTGTCGGGCACGCTGACCCTGTCGGGAAATGCTTTGAATCTGGTGGTGGCCTATGTGCCGAAGAATTTGGCGTGGAGCGGCGCGGTCAACGCCAATTGGGACACCACTTCTCTCGACTGGTATGACTTGAACAATGGGAACAACGCGACCAACTACGCGCAGTCCGGCGGCAGCGGAGATGCCGTGACGTTTGATGACAACGGCGCCGCGAATCCCAACGTCAACATCGGCATCACGGTGACGCCCTCCCAGGTGACGTTCAACAATAACGCGGAGGCTTACGATCTCTCGGGAACTGGCGCCATCAACGGCGGCACCAGTCTCACGATGAACGGATTCCAATCCGTGACGCTGGGAACGGTCAATGGCTATTCAGGCGGCACGATCTTAAACGCGGGACCGGTTTATGTAGCCGGCAGCCAGGCGCTGGGCACCGGTCCCGTAACGATGAATCTGGGCGAGTTGGCCAGCGCCAGCACCGCGGCGGAAACCATTCCGAATACCGTGATTCAGAACGCCACCAACGGTGTGATTCTGGGCGACACGGTGAACACCGGCACGCTGAATTTGACCGGTGGATTGAATTTGGGCGGCGGCGCGAGGATATTGGATTTCAACAGCGACGTGGTGGTGAGCGGCGCGCTGACCAACGGCGGCATCGCGACGAAAACCGGGCCGGGCCAGTTGATTGTCACGGGCCAAGGTTCGATCAACGCACAGGCAACGCAGACCGGAGGCAACACCATTATCAACGGCGGCAAGCTGGTGCAAACCGGCGATGGCTGGCGCATGCAGGACACGGTTCCCGGCACCATCATGGACTTTGCGGTGACGAATGGAGGGTCATTCTTCATGACAAACTTGGTGACCGGGAATTTCCGGCTGGGACTCGCCGGCGAAGACACTTCCACCTCCTACATTTTGGATGTGGCGGGCAGAACCGTGGTCTATGCCGCGGGCAATCCTGCCGGGGTGGGCAACGTGTATCTGGGTATCGCGGCGCAAAAGGCCACGGTCAATTTATGGCCGGGCGGCACCCTGATTTGCGGGCAGGTGACTTCGGGTGGCACCTCCGATTCGGAAGTGGATTTCTACGGCGGCACGCTCACGCCCACGTTCAGCAGCACGGCGTTTTTCCAGGGTCTGACCAATGCCTTTGTGCAAAATGGCGGCGTGACGGTGGACACCACCAACCTGAATATCACCATTGCGCAGCCGCTGCTGGCGGCCGGCAGCGGCGGCTTGACGAAGCTCGGCGCGGGCACCTTGACTTTGACCGGAGCCAACACCTACACGGGCCCGACCATCGTCAATGCCGGCAAGCTTGTTTTCGGTCCGGCTCACGCCTCGCCCGGCTCAATCACGGTGAATGCCAACTCGATCCTGGCGTTCCTGCAATCCTCGGCTGGCACCGTGAACGTGCCGGGGGTGACCATCGGTGGCGGGACAAATTCCGCGCTGGAGGACGACTTTTCGACCACCAACACTCCGGCCGGCATCATCACCAATCTGGTTTTGAATGGTTCGGTGGCCGTTAACGCCAGCGGGCCGGTGTCGGTGGGAGAATTTCCGCTCTTTGGCTACGGCACGATCAGCGGGCCGGGTGGATTGACCCTCGGGCAGTTGCCGCTGGGCACCGTGGCCAGGCTGGTCACCAACACGGCCGCACACACCATTGACCTGTTGGTGACCGGTATCTCCGAAGCCACTTGGGTGGGCAACGTCAGCGGCAATTGGGACACGGTGACCACCAACTGGTTGATGAACGGCACGCCGGTGACCTTTGCCACCGCTGCCAACGTGTTGTTCAACGATGCCGCCAGCAATGCGGCGGTGAACTTGATCAGCAATTTGTATCCGAGCAGTGTGGTGGTGAGCAATTCCGCGTTGAACTATTCGTTCTCCGGTTCCGGCAGCCTGGCCGGCAACCTGATTTTGACGAAGAGCGGAACGAACAGCCTGGCGATCAACACGGCCAACACTTTCAGCGGCAACGTGACCGTCAGTGGCGGCGATCTCCGGCTGGGCAACGCCACCGCGCTGGGGGCGGCGGCGAATCCCGTTTACATCACGAATGGCGCGACCCTGGATATCAACGGGAACGGCCTGGGATTGCAGCCGGTGGTCGTTTCCGGGGCGGGTGTCAACGGCGCGGGTGCGCTGATCAATTCCGGCGCCGATCAGAACAATGCCTGTCGCAACGTGACGTTGACTGCCGATACGACCGTCGGCGGCACCGGTTTGATCGGTTTGCGCACCATGGCGGATTCGGATCCGGGACTGGTTTCGAACGGCCATAACTTGATCAAGGTGGGCACCGGTGAATTCAACCTCAACGGTGGCACCACGGTCGCCGGCTTGACCAATGTCTGGGCCACCGACCTTGGCAACGTGGATGTGAAGCAGGGAATCCTTTCGTTTGAACGGCGTTGTGCCTTGGGCCTCACCGGTAACACGCTTACGGTTGAGCCCGGCGCCACGCTCCAACTCTACAGTCTCAATCAAACTCTGCCGGTGCCGGCGAACCATATTGTCATGACCAATGGGACGCTTCAGGGCACCGGTGCCACGGCGGGTGATGTCAACACCTTGGACGGGACGATCACTCTCAACGGCGCCAGCAATGCGATCCTGTCCTCGGCCAGCACCGTGCTGGACCTCGATGGCCCCGTTGTTGGCACGGGCGGAGTGACGTTCGGAACCGTCACCCTCGCGGGCACGAACACTTATACGGGGGCGACGACAATCGCCAGCGGCACCCTCACGCTGGCGTCCGGCGCCCTCTTGACCGGCAGCGTCAGTCTCACCCTCGAGACCAACTGCGTGCTGGATGTTTCGGCCATTTCGCCCTGGACATTGGGCGCCAACCAGACGCTTGGCGGCATCGGCTCGGTGAATGGCAGCGTCACCGCCAATGGCACGCTGGCTCCGGGCGACGGCACCGGCACCCTCACGGTCAACGGCAACCTGACTCTGAACGGCAACGTGCTGGTCGAAGTGAACAAGTTGCTCGCACAGTCCAATGACCTGGTATCGGTGTCCGGCAGTTTGAACAACACCGGTTCGGGCACCTTGCTGGTGACGAATCTCGGTCCGGCGCTGGCCGTTGGCGACACCTTTACGCTCTTCAGCCAACCCGTCACAGGTGGCGGCACGATGAGCGTGCTGGGCGGGGGGGCGAATTGGACGAATAACCTCGCTGTGGACGGCAGCATCTCGGTGTTGTCCATCATCCCGGCGGGCCCGACTCATCCGGAACCGATTACGGTCACCTCCACCAACGGCGGCCTGAAATTGAATTGGCCGACCATCGGCTGGCGCTTGGAAGTGCAGACCAACACGCTCGCAAAGGGATTGTACACCAACTGGGCAAATTGGACCGGCGCCACCACGACGAATAATGTGAATATCCCGATCAATCCGACCAACCCGGCGACATTCTTCCGTTTGGTTTATCCGTAACCTCGAGCTTTGGGCAACGGGTTGGTTGAAACGCGCAGCCGGCACCGGCTGCGCGTTTTTTGGGTGAACGGATTCCCCGCCACTGAAAAAAGAGTGGATCGAAGCGGCTCGGTTCCGGCCGGCGCGCGCGCGCGGCGGGTCATTTCAAGTATTTGACAATGGCTTCGGAACGAGAACGGACGTGGAGCTTTTCGTAGATGTGGTGCAAATGCGTTCGCACGGTGGGCACGCTGATCTGCAATTTATCGGCCAATTCCTTGTTGGCGAAACCTTGGGAGAGAAATGTCAGTATCTCCTTTTCCCGATCGGTCAAGGCCGTGGTGTCAAGCCCCTTGGGCGCCGGCTCATGAAACGAGCGCACGACTTGGTAAGCCACCTGGCTGCTCATGGGCGCGCCGCCTTCGCAGGCATTCCGGATCGCCTCGAGGACCTCGTCGGGTTCCGCTCGTTTCAACAGATATCCGCTGGCACCAGCCTTCAAGGCACGGAATATATGTTCGCTGTCCTCATAAACGGTCAGCACGATGATTTGGGTTGCGGGCAGAAGTTCCTTCAACCGGAGAATGCATTCCGTGCCGGGCATTTGCGGAAGATTCAAGTCCATGAGCACGACTTGCGGCTGGAGTGACGGGAGCTTTTGCAATGCTTCTTCGCCCGTGGCGCAGGCCGCCAGACATTGCATGTTTTTGGTGTTGCCAACCAGCCGGGCGAGGGATTTGCGCAGGACGGCATCATCTTCGACGATTCCAACGGTCACGTTCATGGCAGGCAGGTTGGCGTTTCAATGAATCCATGCCGCGTCGTTTGCAAAGCATGGTGCAGGGACCGGACGGCAAATGTTGCGGTGCCAAGGCTGATTTTGCCTAGTCATCAGAATACGCAGTTCGCCTTTCGTCGCCGTGCCCCTTGATGGTTGGACGCACATGCGGAAGGGTGTCGAACGGGATGATATTGCAACGTTTGGCCCAGGCATCATATAAATCAGACAGCTCTTTTACCTTCTCCGGGTGTGTGGCTGCAAGATTGTTTTGTTCGGTGCGGTCGGCTTCCGTGTCATAGAGTTCCCACGGCTGTCTGTTGCGCGCGACCAGTTTCCACTCCTGTAGTCGCACAGCGCGGTTGCCTTCATGCTCCCAGAAAGTGGGGGTGGTATCCGGGCGGGTCATTCCTTTGAAAATCGGGAGCAGGCTTCTGCCCTCAAGGGGCAGGATGGCGTGGCCGGCGTAATGATCCGGGTGTTTTGTTCGGGCAACCTCCACCAGGGTGGGCAGGATATCGGTGACATGGGCGAACTGCGCGGACAGTGTGCCGGGATTTTGAATGACGGCCGGCCAATGCACAATAAACGGCGATGCGATGCCGCCTTCATGCGTGAAGTGCTTGTAGAGCAGGAAGGGCGTGTCGCTCACATTGGCCCAAGGCACACCGTAGCTTTGCCAGACATCCTCCGGCCCGGCGAAGGCCTTGCTGTTGCCAACTTGAATCTTTCGGCCGTCACGGGTCCGGCTGGGGACATCGTACCACGCCGGTTGAATGACTTCAGCACATCCGCCATTGTCAGAAAAGAAGATCACCAGCGTGTTTTTCTCGATGCCCCGGTTTTTGAGGGCCTCCAGGACTTTACCCACGCCGCGGTCGAGATGCTCCACCATGGCGGCATAGGTGGCCATCCGGTTTGCCTCCCAATTTTTGTTGTGCGCTTCCTCCCATGGCGGCACCCGCGGGTCGCGCGGCGATAACGGCCAGTTTTTGTCAATGATTCCCATCGCAATCTGGCGTTGATAACGGTTGGTTCGTGTGACATCCCAGCCGGCGCGATAAATCCGGCGGTATTTGGCAATGTCCTCCTCCGGCGCCTGCAACGGCCAATGCGGCGCGGTGTAGGCCAAATAGAGAAAGAACGGCTTGGCGCCTCCGGCCAGACGATTGATGCCGGCGACGGCCTTTTCTGTGAGGACATCGGTGTAATAAAAATTGGTGCCTGCCGGGCTGACCGGCGTGTTGCCGCATACCAGCGAGAACGGGTCGTAGTAACTGGTCACGCCGTGGATGGTGCCGAAGTAATCGTCAAAGCCGCGCTGAAGCGGCCAGCTATTTTTATCATCCCAAAACGGCTCGTCAGACTCGTGATTTAATTGCTTTTTGCCGTCGAAATAGATGTGGGACAGGTGCCACTTGCCAACCATGGATGTGTGATAGTTTGCCAGGCGCAATTCTTCCGCAATCGTGAGGCAGTGTTGATTCAGCTCGCCGCGGTAGCCGGGAAGCCCTTGATCTTCCATCATGTTGCCGATGCCAGCCTGCTGCGGGTACAGTCCGGTGAGGAGCGCTGCCCGGGACGGACAGCAGCGCGGCGTGGTGTAGAATTGTGTCAGCCGCAGGCCTTCAGATGCCAGGTGATCGAGGTTGGGAGTCGAGATTTCCGAGCCAAAACAGCCCACGTCTGAGAAACCAAGGTCATCCGCCAATATCAAAACGATGTTCGGAAGCGGATTCGTGTCCGCCGCCTGGCATTTCACGGCCAGCGGGCTCAAGCAGAACAATACCAAAAAACATTTTCCAAGGAACCCAATACCAGCCAAGGGCTTGCAAATCATAGACATCGAATCAAAGCGGTGTGGCATCAGAGTAAAATGCACGTTGCCGCGCAGCAATCGTCCAAACCGATGATGGAAGCCCACTCAACGAAATCAAAATTTGGGCGTGCACTTTGCTCCGACCGGTATCATCCTCATGGACGATATGATTAGATTTCGATCCGGGCATAATGTGTTTATGCCTCTGCGTTCCACAAATATGATTTTTAGAAGCCGCTTAAACCGCCGGGCCGTTGTCGTAGTCGGTGCCATGCTGCTTTCGGTCTTGACCGCGCTGGGCGCTGAAACCTTCCGCCCGCCGGCGGTTCCGTTGGTGGCCTGCGACCCGTATTTCAGCCTCTGGTCGGCGGCGGACAAATTGACCGACGCCGACACAACGCACTGGACCGGCAAGGCCCGCCAGTTGACCGGGCTGGTGAAGATTGACGGGAAGAATTTTCGGGTCATGGGCGTGGAGCCGGCGAACGTCCCGGCCTTGCCCCAGACCAAGCTGGACGTCCTGCCCACACGGACGATCTATGCCTTTGAGACCAACGGCGTGCGCCTCACGCTCACCTTCATGACCCCGATGTTGCCGGATGATTTGGATGTGCTGTCCCGTCCCGTCACTTACCTGACCTGGGAAGCTCGTTCAACGGACGGCAAAGACCACCGGGTTTCCGCTTATTTGGACGCACGGGGGGCGATGGCCTGTAATACACCCGACCAGGCCGTCAATTTCGAACCGGCTGACTCGGCAAAAATCAAAGCTTGGCGCGTCGGCACGGTGGAACAACCCATCCTGCAAAAACGCGGCGACGACCTGCGGATTGATTGGGGGTATTTCTACCTGGCCCTGGCGGAAGCGGCGAACGGGCAATTGACGGCCAACACCGCCGACGGAACCCGGGCCGCGTTTTTGGGCGATGGCCCGCTGCCCGCTCCCGCCGCGGCGGCAGTGCTGCAGAACAACGGCCGCAACGATACCGTAATCGCTTGCACTTTGAAATTGGATGCGTTGGGCGGATTGGCTGGATCGAACTGGTTGATGCTCGCCTACGACGACTTGTATTCCATTCAGTATATGCGGAAGAACCTGCGGCCGTATTGGCGCCGCCAGGGCTGGGAGGCGGCCGATCTGTTAAGGGCATCGGCGCAGGATTACAGCTCTCTGCAAAACCGCTGCGCGTCATTTGATGAAGAATTGCTGACGGATCTGCGGAAGGCCGGCGGCGAAAATTATGCGCTGCTGGGCGCGCTCTCCTATCGCCAGTGTTTCGCGGCCGGAAAGATCGTGGCGGATGCCAACGGCCGGCCGCTCCAGTTCTGCAAGGAAAATCATTCCAACGGGTGCATTGGCACGTCGGATGTATTTTACCCGTCCTCGCCGCAGTTTCTATTGTTCAACCCCACGCTGGCGAAGGCGTTTATGGTGCCCTTCATGAATTACGCGGCGAGCGACCGCTGGAAGTTTCCTTTTGCCCCGCACGACTTGGGGACTTATCCCAAGGCCAACGGCCAAGTCTATGGTGACGGGGAGCACGGCATCAACAACCAGATGCCGGTGGAGGAATCGGGGAATTTGTTATGCCTGTTTGCCGCCGTCGCGAACGTGGACGGTAACGCGGATTTTGCGGGTTTATATTGGAAACAGCTTGAGCAGTGGGCGAATTACCTGAAGGAAAAGGGCTTTGACCCGGAAAACCAGCTTTGCACGGATGACTTCGCCGGACACCTTGCGCACAACGTCAATTTGAGCGCAAAAGCGATTTGCGGGCTCGGTTCGTTTGCCAAGTTGTGCGAAATGCGTGGCGACCAGGCAAAAGCCGAGGAATACCACCAACTCGCTGCGGGCTTCGCCCTGCGCTGGGTGAAAGAGGCCGAGGATGGCGACCATTACCGGCTGGCGTTCGACAAGCCCGGCTCATGGAGCCAGAAATACAATCTGGTCTGGGACCGGGTTCTCGGTTTGAACTTGTTTCCGCCCAGTGTCACGCGCAAGGAAATGGACTTTTACAAGAAGACACAAAACGAGTTTGGCCTGCCGCTCGACAATCGCAAAGACTACACCAAACTCGACTGGATCACCTGGACGGCATCGCTTACGGACAATCGCGAGGATTTTGAGTCGCTGGTCGCGCCGGTGGTTCATTTCATCGATCAGACGCCGGATCGCTCGCCGCTGACGGACTGGTACCAGACCAAGACCGCCAGGAAAGTCGGATTTACCGCGCGGTCGGTCGTGGGCGGCGTGTTTATGCGGATGCTTTACGATCAACAGGTCTGGCAGAAATATGCGAAACGCGACAAAACCAAGGCGGCGGGTTGGGCTCCCATGCCCAAACCTCCGGGCTTTGTGCCGGTGGTGGCGGCGGCGGATACGAAACCCGCGGTTTGGAGCTATACCACCACCCGGCCGGCGGACAACTGGTATGCCGTGACGTTCGCTGCGTCAAACTGGCAGGTGGGACAGGGTGGCTTCGGCAGAACCCAGAATTCCACCGCTGTGGTCAACACCGTCTGGACCACGGACGACATCTGGCTCCGCCGCGAAGTTGAGTTAAACGGAAGCGCGTGGGATGAGCTGCTTGGCTGGATGAATCATGACGATGACGCGGAAGTCTATATTAACGGAGTATTGGCCATCAGCGCCCAGGGGGCCACTTCCACCTATGAAGATTTCTCGTTTTCTCCCCGCGGACGCCGGGCCATCAAACCGGGCAAAAATCTGATCGCCATCCATTGCCGGAACACCGGCGGTGAGCAATACATTGATTTTGGAGTCGTCAGATCCAAGGCTAACTGAGACCTGCCCCAAATCAGGCAACATGCAGCAAACCGCCTCTTTCCTGCGCTGGGTGGTTTTTTCCGCCTGCTTCGCACTCGTCGGAACGCTGGGCGCCGGCCCGGCCGCCCCCCGGCCGAATATCGTGCTGATTCTCGCCGATGATTTGGGGTATTCGGATTTCGGTTGTTTTGGCTCTGAAATTGCCACACCCAACATTGATCATCTGGCGGCCGGCGGCGTGGCGTTGACGCAGTTTTATAACCAAGCCCGCTGTTGCCCCACGCGCGCAGCCCTGCTTACCGGGCGCTATCAACATCAGGTGGGCGTTGGCGAGATGATTGATGACTATGCTGCCGCGGCCCGCAAGGCCGCCGCCAGCCCGGCTTATCAGGATCACCTGAGCACCAACAGTCCGACCTTGGCCGAACTCCTGCGCGCCGCCGGTTACCAGACGCTGATGTCCGGGAAGTGGCATCTGGGCAGGCAGCCCAACGAATGGCCGGTGCGGCGCGGGTTTGATCACTCATTCGTACAGGTGGATGGGGCGATGAATTATTTCGGCGGCAATTCCGGCGAGGGTCCGCGCGCCCGCATGGCCCTGGATGACCAGCCCTATGTGCCGCCGCACGACGGGTTTTACTCAACCGACGCGTTCGCGGATCACGCCATTCAATTCCTTGACGAGGCGGTGAAGCAGCCGCGGGGCAAGCCCTTCTTCCTGTATCTAGCCTTTAACGCCTCGCACTGGCCCTTGCAGGCTCCGGCAGAAGAGATTGCCAAGTACCAGGGCGCCTATGACCAGGGCTGGCAGGCCACCCGGGCCCGGCGGCTGGTCAAAATGAAGCAACTGGGCATCGTAGCCCAGGCCCAGACCATGGCCCCCATGGACCGGGGCAAGGTGAAGCCCTGGGACGAACTGACCGATGACGAGAGAAAACAATGGGCACGCAGGATGGAGGTTTATGCCGCGCAAACCGAGCACATGGACCGCGAAATCGGCAGACTCACCGCTGAACTTCAACGGCTGGGGGTGGCCAGCAACACGCTGGTCGTTGTGCTTTCAGACAATGGCGGCGCGGCGGAGGATCCCAACGGCGGGGATCATTCGGTGCCCATCGGTGACCGTGATTCCTTTCGCGGTTACGACCGGCCATGGGCGACGGTGAGCAACACCCCCTGGCGTTTGCATAAGACCACCGCCTTTGAAGGGGGCATCAGCACGGCGCTCATTGCCAACTGGCCAGCCGGCATTCCGAATCAAAAGTGCGGCACATTGGTTCGCGAGCCGGCAGATGTCATTGACCTGCTGCCCACGTTTTTGAGTCTGGCGGGCGCAAAGTACCCGGCCGCCCACAACCTTAAACCAGAGGGGCTGGATATCACCGCCATGCTGAAAGGGGACCGCGGCGACACCAACCGCGTGTTCTGCTGGGAACACGAAGGCAACCGTGCCATCCGGGCCGGCGATTGGAAACTCGTCGCCCCTCCGTCGAAAAAAGCCTGGCAGCTTTACAACCTCGCCACCGATCGGGTTGAGTCTCATGACTCCGCCAACGAACATCCTGAAATCGTCACCCGGTTGAGCGCGGAATACGATGCGTGGGCCGCACGCTGCGGTGTCATTCCCTATTCCACGATCCGGGAACGGATGCAAGCCAACCATGCGTCGCTCAAACCCGCCTTTGAGGATGAGTAGGCAAGCCGGCACGCAGTTAGCTGGCTGGGTAAAACACAGGGCGGCCGATTTTTGCCCCCACGTTCTCAATTTTAGAAATTTGACTGGTTCGTCACGAAACCTCCGAACGTAATGAAGAAACGCCGCGGGGATGGTGAGAATGACGTCGTGACGCTCGCCCGTCCATAAGATCAAAGGCGTTGTTGGCCGAAAAAAGCCCGTTTTTGAACTTCGCCAGCCACTCCTCAATTCCAGGCAAATGCCGCTGCCTCAGGCCCTCCGCGTGAGGGCAGTTCATGCGCCAAGACACATCCGCTTGTGGATGCTAGAGTACCCCAATTACCGTCGCCTACACATATGCAGACATTGGATTACCCTCATCTGACAAGCAAGCTTGGATACCTATGTTTGGGCATGATTTTTGTTCAGTTTTTTTCATGTGGTCACGCCAAGGCGGTTGATATTCTTGAGGCCACCACGGGCGGTGCGTCAGGAACGGATTGGAATCAAGGCGCCCAGTGGGGCGGCGGGGCAATTCCAACTACCGGCAACAACTATGTCCTCTACACCAACACCTCAAATAATTCTGGCTTATCCAGCTATTACGGAGTCAACTTTGGAACCGGATATATTCGGACCCCGGCCAATGGCGTTGCGAGCGGGTTTCTCGGCGGGAGCCTCATTGTTCCGCCTGGCACTGAAATATTGATGAAGGAACTGAACGGCGGATCGGCCGGCGCGAACGTCATTTTCACCAACTATAACAATGCGAACCCCGGCGGGGCGTATCCGATGATCCGGCTGTCGCCCAACCAGGGTTCGGAGACGGTTACTTTGAACGGCACCATCACCAGTGCGACGGATGGTTATTTGGCTGCTGATACTGTTTATAATAACTTGGAACTTAATATCGCCTCGACGGTGGTGGGGCCGAGCAACATCACATTGGTGACATCGGGCCAGAATGCGTTTTCTTCCAGCAACACCAATTTGGTGACGGGGGATTGGAGCGGGTTCAGTGGCACGTTGAACATCGGGAATGCGACTATTGCGGGGGTCGTGGAGCTGAATAATTCGGCGGTGAATACCAACATGGCGCTGGCCATGCCGAAGACGGCCGGGGTGTTGATTCTGGACAAAGCAATCAGTGTAAAGACCTTTTTTATTGCCAATAATGCTGTGCCGGCAGGGACTTATACGCCAGCGCAACTGGCTGACTTGGGATTTGGTGGAACCTTTTCAGGCAGCGGCTCGTTGACGATTGTTGCCAATAGTGTCAGCACGCCCCAAGGTTTGACGGCGGTATCTGGCAATGCCCAGGTGGCATTGTCGTGGCAGCCGGTTTACGGCGCAGTGAGCTACAAGGTGAAGCGTTCCACGACGAGCGGTGTGGAAACAGCGATTATTAACGTAGCCAATGCGAGTTATACAGATACGGGGCTGGTGAATGGCACGACATATTTTTACGAGGTTCCGGCGGTGGATGGCAGCAGCGACCAAAGCGGCAATTCCGCGGAAGTCAGCGCGACACCAGAGGTTCCACCAAACTACCCTAACATTCTCAAGGTCTATCTCCAAGGCGGTCAATCAAATTCAGACGGCCGCGCGCTGACCAATGGGTTGGCGGTCAGGCTTCTCCAACCACAGGCTGATGTTCCAATCTACTATTATCTGGTTGGTGGCGCTGTCAATGGCGATGGCACCCTCGGCACCCTCACAACCTTGCGCCCCGGCATCTCCGCTTTGGGCGGCGGCGCTACATTTGGCCCGGAGTTGACTTTTGGGCGCACGCTCGCCGATTATTATGCGCTGACGAACGGCGTTTCCACAAATATCGTCATGGTCGCGATCATCAAATATGCCGACGGCGGAACTTCGTTGGTTACGAATTGGGCTGCCAATGGAAGCAGCTCCACGAATGGCGACGGGCCCGATTATGTTGTTTTCCAAAGCGTCGTCAGCGCGGGTTTGTCTCGTTTGGCGCAGGCCTATCCAGCCGCGAGCATCGAATTGGATGGCATGATCTGGGTGCAGGGCGAAACCGATATTGACGACGGCGTGGGTGCGGCCGGCGCTTACGGCACGAACCTGGCAAGGTTCATCAACGATGTGCGCCTGACGTATGCGACAAACAAACCCTACGGCACGAATTTGCCTTTTTTTCTAAGCCGGATTTCCGCCAATCAAACCGTCTATTCTCTTCCGTCTGATTCAAGCTATTCCGGCTATCTTTTATTGCGCGCGGGCCAGGAATTTGCAGCCGCAACCGTGTCTAATGTCTTTATGATTGATACTGATCCATCCCAGTTTTCGACCCTTACACCCTGGTCCAGTCCGGGGCTTCATTTTGATACGCAGGGACAGCAATCCCTGGGGGTGGCATTTGGTCAGTCGGTCATCGAGGCGTTGCCGGAGCCGAAACTGCAAATTCCGGAAATCAGCGTTGACGGTTTGCAATTGAATTTTACCGGTGTTTCCGGGACAATTCATTCGATCGAGCGATCACCAAGCATTCAAGGTCCTTGGAACTTGCTTGCAAATTTTCTAATAGGAGCATCAGGCGTTACAAATTACCATGATGCTAATCCCCCGTTTCCCGCCGGCTTCTATCGGGTAAGCCGGCCGTAGCACAACCCGGCCGGATGCCTGCAAGATCTCTGTGAACGGCTTCCCAGAGCCAAGGCCCCGGAAATCAAGTCACTCGCGCCTGTTTCCTGGCTCGGAGCCAAACGGGCACCTCCCCAGCCCCAATAGCCTCCGAATCGAGCCGCGGATGGGCTGTGCCTCCGGTGGGCGCCGGCTGGAAGCGCCAACCAAAAGCGCAAGCGCCCCAAATAAATGCCGTTGCCTCAGGCACTCCGCGTGAGGGCAGTTCATGCGTCAAGACAGATCTGCTCGTGGATGCTAAAATATTCTCAATTACCGTCGCCTACACATATGCAGACATTGAATTACGATCAGCCGAGGGGCGTCGGCAAATGTTCACCGGTACGGTATTTCGTTTCTAACGCAGAAATTCAAACGTTCCATCAGCCAAGCATGTTGCAAATTATGAAGAAAAACAGCAGCAATAACGGTTCTTGTTCCACCGCGATCCCCCCGCAAATTCAGCCCTGCCGTGCCGGTCTGGCGAGATGGCTTGGTTTGGCGGCGATATCGCTGTTGTTTTCCAGCAGCGTGCAGGCGCAGCCGGCCAACATTCTTGAGCTCACGACGGGTGGTGCGTCGGGAACGGACTGGAATGCAACCTCCCAATGGACTGGCAACGCGGTGCCAATCGCCGCCAATAATTACGTTCTCTACACCAACACCACTGCAGGATTAGGCAACTATTACGGAGTCAATTTCGGGCTCGGTCGGGTCCGGACGCCGACGGATGGCAATGTAGATGTGTTTGATGGTGGCAGCCTCACCATCCCCCGCGGCGCTGAACTGTTGCTGAAGGAATCGAACGGGGGGGCGCCCACCGCCAACATCATTTTCAGCAACTACAACAATATTAGTTACGCTAACGTTTTTCCGATGATTCGGCTGTCCCCCAACCAGGGTGCGGAGACAGTGACGTTGAATGGAACGATCACCAATTTGACAGACAGTTATCTGGCTTCTGACACCTCGAATCATAAATTAACCCTCAATATTGCCTCGACGGTGGTGGGAGCAAACAACATCACGCTGGTCTCATCGGCGGGGAGCGCAACTTCATTTGATAGCAGCAACACCAACCTGGTGACGGGGAATTGGAGCGGGTTCACTGGCACGTTGAACATCGGGAATACGACGATTGCGGCGGTGGTGGAGCTGAATAATTCGGCGATGAACGTGAACATGCCGCTGGCGATGCCCCGGGTGAACGGAGTTTTGATTTTGGACAAGCCGATCAGCGTTCAGAGCTTTTCGATCACCAATAATACCGTGGCGGCGGGCACCTATACGCCGGCGCAACTGTCAGCCTTGGGCTTTGGCGGAACGTTTTCCGGCCATGGTTCATTGACGGTCGGGTTTACGGCTCCCCCCAATTTGACAGCGTTACCTGGCAGTTCCCAGGTGGCCTTGTCGTGGCAGCCGGTTTACGGCGCAGTGAGCTATAATGTCAAACGTTCGACGACCAGTGGCGGCGAGACCACCGTCAACAATGTCAGCAGCACAAATTACACGGACACCGGGCTGGTAAATGGCACCCCGTATTTCTACGAGATTTCAGCGGTGAATGGCAGCAGCATCGAGAGCGGTAATTCCCTGGAAGCCAGCGCCACGCCGGTCGCTGGACCCCCTTCGACGCCCACCTGGGTTAGCGTGACGACCGGGAATCCGGCGCAGGTGAACTTGTCGTGGACGGCTGGGGGCGGGACGACTTTCTTCCTGCAACGGGGCACGGTGAGCGGCACCTACACAGTGACCAATATATTAAGTGTCACGAATTATGTGGACACGCAGGTGTTGAGCGGCACGACCTATTATTATGTTGTCTCCTCGACAAACATTGCCGGCGCAAGCGCCAATTCCATCGAGATCAGCGCCACTCCCAGTGCGTCGCCGTTTCCGCCGACGGGTTTGACCGCGGTGAATACCGGCAGCGGACAGGTCAGCTTGTCTTGGAATGGCACTTTTGGCGCGACGAGCTACAACGTGAAACGCGCGACCAGCAGCGGTGCGGAAACAACCGTGGGCAGCGCGAGTGGAACCAATTATGTGGACAGCGGGCTGGTGAACGATACGACGTATTACTACGAGGTGTCGTCGGTGGGGGCAGGCGGCGAGACCAACTCCACAGAGGTCGGCATTCTGACCGGATATATTATTGAGGCCGCCACGGGTGCTGCGGCTGGAACGGATTGGACTCAAGGCAGCCAGTGGACGGGTGGGAACGCTCCGGTCAGCGGCGTCACCTACATTGTTTATACCAACACGACCGGTTCAGCAGGATTGGGCAGCTATTACGGAGTCAATTTCGGTGCCGGGCGGGTCCGGACGCCGGCTGATGGCAATACGAGCGCATTCCTTGGCGACAATTTGATCATCCCGCCGGGCTCGGAGTTGTTAATGAAGGAGGCAAACGGAGGATCGGCCACCGCCAATATCATCTTCAGCAACTATAATAACGTCAACGTTACCGGGTTGTATCCGATGGTTCGGCTGTCGCCCAACCAGGGATCCGAGACAGTGACTTTGAACGGCACGATCACCAGTGCGGCCGATGGTTATTTGGCTGCCGATACTCTTTTTAATAATTTGGAGCTAATTATTGCCTCGACCGTGGTGGGGACGGGCAACCTCACATTGATTACCTCCGGCCAAAACGCATTTTCATCGGTCAACACCAATTTGGTGACGGGGGATTGGAGCGGGTTCAGCGGCACGTTGAGCATCGGGAATGCGACTATCGCGGGGGTGGTGGAGCTAGCCAACTCGGCGGTAAATCCCAACATGAAGCTGACCATGCCCAACACAAACGGGGTTTTAATTTTAGATGAGAGGGTAAACGTGGCCAGTTTCACCATCGGAGGCATTGCGGTACCCAATGGTGGCTATACTGCAACCGCTTTGGCAAACTTGGGTTACGGTGGCGTCTTTTCCGGAGCTGGCAAGTTGGTGGTGGGCAATAATCCGCCGGTGGCCAAACCCAACACCTACACGCGGAATGGGCTGAACAGTTGGAAGATTCTGGTGAGCAACCTGCTGACCAACGCTACGGATCTGGATGGTGACACGTTGACCTTGGCCAGTGTCGGCACCAGCACCAATGGGGTCACCTTGAGCATCAGCGGGGGCTATGTGCTGTATAGTAACCCGAATTTGGTGGACGACCAGTTCAGCTACACGGTCACGGATGGCTTTGGCGGGACGAGCAGCGCGGTGATCACTTTGACCGTGGGCAGTTCCAACGGGGTGGGCGGGCAGGCCAGTGGCATCGCCTTTACCGGCGGCACGGCGAGCATGAACTTCGCCGGCATCCCCGGCTACACCTACAACGTGCAGGTGTCCACCGATCTGGTGACTTGGACCACAATCTATACGACCAACGCACCCGTTGGCGGCGTGTTCCAGTTTACCGACAACGCGGCCCCCACACCGGACGCGTTTTACCGGCTGATGTGGAATGGAAACTGATCGGTCACGAATCAACCAACGATCAATTACTGACAATCAAGCTCCGAAGAGAATATTAATCTCAAGTCCAAAGCATATGCAAATTCAAAAGAACCATCTAAAATACCTGGCTTTGTCTGCCGCAGTACTGTCGTCGTTATTGTTTTCCAGCAGCGCGCAGGCGCAGTTGCCCAACATCACGGAAGTTTCTGGACAGGGAAACAATGACTGGAATTTGGCGGCACCATGGGGGGCGGTTCC
>Ga0181520_10000576_pt1 | contig 80235 bp, 82 predicted proteins | sample PEATcosm2014_Bin_29_FD_132451 | JGI IMG/M metagenome (GOLD analysis project Ga0181520, IMG submission 132451) | Peatland microbial communities from MTU Mesocosm Facility, Houghton, MI, USA - PEATcosm2014_Bin02_30_metaG | ecosystem: Environmental > Terrestrial > Soil > Wetlands > Peat | place... | reverse complement strand
TTTCTCCTCGACGGCAAATACGCCTGGTTCTACTCGCACGGGGACCCGCAAGTGCAGCGTGTACAGGCCAAGCAACTGGACGACTTCCGTTCGCCGCTGCGTTTTCTGCTGGGTCATACGGAACTGGAAAAGGAACTGAACAGCCTGACCTTGGCTGCGGCACCCAACGGCCTGTTCACCCTCACCGGCCAGCCCAAGGGGCAGGAGAAGCGCGTCAGCCGCCTCACGCTGACGGTGACAGGCGACGGGACGATTCGCGGCATCGAGGTGGAAGAGACCGACGGCGCGCTGACCCGGTTCAGCTTTACCGGCGAGGCCCCCAATGCCCCGGTTGCGCCTGAGACGTTTCGATTTACGCCGCCGGCCGGGGTGCCGGTGGTGGACGCCATGCCGCCGGTGTAGTGCCTCAGGCGAATTCCCAGCGTCGGGCGATTCTGCGGGCAACAAGGAACAGCACCACGGCAATGGCCAGCAAAACGCCCACTTGCGGCGCCAGGGCGGTGATGGGCAGGTCGCGCCAGAAGATCTTGGTGAAGCCGTCGATGGCCCATGCGTTGATGGTGAACAGGCCGGCCTTCTGGATGTTTTCCGGCATCAGGAAGCGGGGAAACATGCTGCCGCCGATGGCCGACATGGTGAGGATGAGCAGCGTGGACAGCGAGCCGAGCTGGGCGCGGGTGTGACAGATAGAGGCCAGCAACATGCCGAATGCGGCCACGGCTACTGCCGTGGAGAGTCCCATGATGAGGAAACCCGGGATGTGGCCGGGGAGATCGACATGAAAGACGAGCCAGGCATAGAGAAACATCACGGTGAGCTGGGTGAAGGCCAGCAAGGTGTTGAAGACCAGTTTGCCGCTCATCAGGCCGGTCATGGAGACGCGGGAGCTGAGCACCCGGTCGAGCGTACCGCTCTCGGCCTCATCGAGAATGGCGCCGGCCGAGCCCGAGGCTGTGAAGAGCAGGAACATGACGCCGATGGCGGCGGCATAAAACGAGATCAGGTCGTGCTTGTCCTGTCCGACGACAGAACGCGTCTCAACGGCGATGAATCCGCCTGAACCGGAGCTGGATGCGGCCGGGGCCGGGTTGGCGGCCTGTTGAGCCTGGAACTTGCGCATCTGGTCCAGATTGGCCTTCATGCGGGCCTGTTGCTGCGGGGTGAATCCGCCGATGGCGTCTGCCGTGGCTTTCATGCCCTGCTCGGCCATGGTGCTGGGCAGAGCGGTCATGGCCGCTTTCTGCAACATGCCGGCCACAATCTGCGGGGCGATGGTGTCGCTGGCGTCGTTGAGAATCTGCACAGTGGGCGCGGGGTGATCGGGATCGGGGCGCAGGCGGATGGGACTCGCGCCGAAGCCCGCGGGGATGATGAGGGCCACGGTGTACTTGCCGGCCTTGATGGCTGCCTCCGCGCTGGACGCCGTGTATTCCGGCTGCTCCGGCTCTTTTGCCTCGGACTGCGGGCGGGTTGCGACGAGCAGGGAGCCTTCGCGCTGCAGGGCCTGGACAAGCTGTTTGGAGGTCGCGCTTTGGTCCTGATCGACAAGGATCACGGCGAGCCGGGGCATGGCGTCATGACGCCCGCCGAAGACCACCGCAAAGATTGAGAAGAAGGCAATCGGCATGATGAAGCTGAGAGCCAGCGAAGGGCGGTCGCGGCGCAGCCAGACGATGGCGGTGCGAACGATGGGGTAGATCAATCGCGTAACTCCCTTCCGGTGAGGTGCAGGAAGACCGACTCCAGATTGGGACGGCGCAAGGAGAGGTCGACGAGTTGCAGACCGGCCGAAGCAGCCGAATCCAGCAGGGTGGCGATCTGGGTGGGGTGGTCGACGGTGAACTCGGCCGTGGAGTCGACCAGTTGGCCGGAATAGCGAGTGGCCCAGTCGGCGAGATCGGCGTGCGGGCCTTCGAATCGGGCCAGCACCTGGCTGCGCGAGGCAAAGGCGCCCTGGACCAGGGCCTCTTTGGTGTCGAGGGCAATGATTCGGCCGTGATCGACAATGGCGATGCGGTCGCAGAGCCGCTCGGCCTCTTCCATGTAGTGGGTGGTGTAGATGATGGTGGTGCCTGAGGCGCGCAGGGCTTCAATCATCTCGAAGATACGGTTGCGCGACTGGGGATCGACGCCAACGGTGGGCTCGTCCATGAGCACCAGCCGGGGTTTGTGGATAAGTCCCGCGGCCATGTTGAGGCGGCGCTTCATGCCCCCGGAAAGGGTGCGGGTGAGCTCATTGGCGCGGTCTTCGAGAGCGGCCCACTTGAGGCACCACGCGACGGCCTCGGCGAGCGGCGCGCCCGTGAGCCCATAGTAGCTGCCGAAAGCGCGAAGATTCTCCGCCGCGGTGAGCCGGGGATAAAGCGCCAGTTCCTGAGGCACCCAACCCAATGCGGCGCGAGCGGCCGCGGAGCCCGCAGGAGAACCGAAGATCGAGATGTAGCCGGAATCGGGCAGCACGCGGCCGGCAACGATGCGAATCAGCGTGCTCTTGCCGGCGCCGTTGGGCCCGAGCAGGCCGAGGCACTCGCCGGGGTTCTGCTCCAGGGAGATGTCGTCGACAGCAGTCAGGTCGCCGAAGCGCTTGACCAGCCCTGTAATCCAAAGAGGCAGAGGGTCGTGCGACGGGGAAGCGGACAGGGAACCTGCAGGGGAAGACATGCGCAAACTCCTCGGAGGCATTCAAGGCCATCGTACAGCATGGAGATGAAAGCCGAGTGGGGCCGGAACGAAAGGACTGGAGCCTTTGCGCGGTTGCGCAGATCTGGGATTCAGGAGAGCATCTGGGTTTCCCAGGTCCCAAAGGCGGGACCTGGGGCACCCAGGCTCGATTTCAGGCGCGATTTAAAGTCGTGCCGATGCCGGCCACGATGGCCGGTATTATTTCGCGGGCCCCAGCGCGACCTCCGCCGCCAGTTCCTGCTTCGAATCCAGCACGTTGACCAATGCCAGGGGACTGCCGGTCAGATCGAAATGGTAGGCTCCTGCTGCATCGGCGACGAGTTTGCTGGCCGGGTAAAGAAAGCCTGTGTTCTTGGTCTTGTCGTTGTCGTTCAGGTCGAATTGGCCTATGGCCAGATCGAGAGGCTGGGCCGTCGCCTGCGCGACGGAGCCGTCTGCAGTACGCGGTCGAGCGGCGATGAAGGTGATTTGGCGCCCGGAGGGGGTTGTAACCATCTGAATGAAGGTCACATCGTAACTGGTTGTTCCAGAGATCGAACAGTGACCGGCCGGCTTCATTTTGGAAAGTCCTTCGGCCAAAGCCTGATCCTGCCCCGTTTGAAACGCCTGAGAAAGCACTTGCAGGTCAGCCGGTGAGGCGTAACGGTAAATTACCAGAGAAACCTGGACACTGCGGCCGGCCAGGTTGGCTGAAGCTTCAATCACCTGGGGCACCCGAGGGGTTGGATCGCCTTGAACGCCCAGGGTGGCTCCCAGTGCCAAGGTGCCGCCCATCAGGACCTTCGAGACTCCGTAGCCGCGTACAAATCGAATGACGCTCGTGAGTGTTCCCATTTTGCGATCCTCCAGAATGTCCGCTCAGGCCACATGTTCAGCACAGCAGACTTCGAGTTATGCCGCTGATGCTTCGATGCGGGCTTTCTGCGCCAGGATCAGTTCGTCGAAGATGGCCCGGTATTGGATCATCGATGTTCTGAGCTCTTCAGTGGTGGCCAGGATCGGGCTGTTGCGCACGGCGATGGCATGGGCGAGGCGGTAGTTTTCCATCAGGTGCGGGTAGGTTACCGAAACGTCGGCCGCGCGCTGTTCAAAGATCGCCTTGGGATAGCCGCGGGCCTCGAGAAGCGCATTGACGAGATCGTCGGCTTCCGTCACGGCGGCCTTGGGGTAATCGACGAACCGGGACTGCACGGCCTGCCACTCGCGCACGAACCGTTCGCGCTCGGAGTTGCCGAGGTCGCGGATGTTGAGCGCATCGACGCGCGTTTCCCGATCTGCCAGCTTTGCTTCTGCCTGACGGGAGGAGCCGTGCTTCATGACGGCCAGGCCATATTCCGATCCGTAGCGGGCGCGCAGCGCAACGGACCTTCTCCGGCGTCTTTCAAAGAACACAACTGTGGCTACGATCAGAAGGGCCAGAAGCACCAGACCGGCGTCGGTGAGCTGCGAGTTCGAGAAGTAGAAATACATTTCGTTCTCCTTGGGCGGAAACATCCGCATAGCATGGCTTTGAGGCGTGGGCCGGGGAAGCCGCTTGACTGAATGGAGTATGGAGGGGTCGCGCAGGGGTACGCTGGGCAGAATTGCTCAGGAGGCGCCGATTCAAGGACCAGGGATCAGGGGTTAGGGATCAGGGATTAGGGATCGATTCGGTAGAGGCGGGGCGCGGGCCGAGGTTTCCCACCCATCCACGGTGAGACTGTGGATGGATGGGGCACGGAGCCATGTTGGGTAGCTCGCCGGGGGCGGCGACCTACATTTCGTCGCGGCCGGGGCGAAGCATGAGGGACTTGATGGCCTCGCGGGGATCCTTGCCCTCGTCGACGATCATCTCCATCTGCTCGGTGATGGGCATCTCCAGGTTGTGCTTGCGGGCCAGGCCGAGGGCGGCGCGGGTGGTCAGGACGCCTTCGGCGACTTTGCCTCCGAGGCTTTCCAGGATCTCCGGCAGGCTGCGGCCGTGGCCCAGCGCTTCCCCTACGGTGCGGTTGCGGCTGAGGGAGCCTGTGCAGGTCAGCACCAGGTCGCCCACGCCGGACAGGCCGGCCAAAGTCTCGCGGCGGCCGCCACAGGCCACGGCCAGGCGGGTGATTTCGGCAATGCCGCGGGTGATGAGCGCGGCAGAGGAGTTGTGGCCCAGGCCCACCCCGACCGCCATGCCGGCGGCGATGGCGATGACGTTTTTGAGCGCCCCACCCAGTTCCACGCCGATCACGTCGGTGGAGGTGTAGAGCCGCAAGGACTCGCTGGAGAACTCATGCTGGATGCGGGCGGCGATGTCCGGGTCGTCGAAGGCAATGGTGACCGCCGTGGGCTGGCCCTGGGCCACCTCCAGGGCGAAGCTGGGACCGCTGAGGGCGCCGATGGGCAGACGAAGCGACGGCAGTTTCGGATCGGCGCAAACCAGGCTGGCGGCAATGACCTGGGTCATGCGCAGGAAGGTATGGTCCTCCACGCCCTTGGTGGCGCTGACGATGATTTGTCCCGCGTGAAAATAGGGCCGCAGCCGGCCCAAGGCAGAGCGCAGAAATTGCGATGCGACCACGGAAACCACGATCTCGGCGTCGGCAATGGCGGCTTCGCTGCCGGTGACGGTGATTCCGGCAGGAATGGGAAAACCGGGCAGGAAGAGGACATTTTCCTGGGCGTCAACGATTTCCTGGGCAGCCTCGGGGCTGTGGGCCCACAGTGTGACCTGATGGCCGCCGCGGCGGTGAAGCGAAAGGGCAATGGCGGTTCCCCAGGCACCGGAACCTAGAACGACGATACGACTCATGCGGTTTTCTTGACTCCGAAGCGAGATTCTGTACCGGCCAGAAGCCGGCCTATGTTCTGGTGGTGCTTGGCGACGATGAGCAGCGCCACAGCAGACTGCACGGCGATGAAGAACACCGGACGGTCTCCGCGGGCCAGCAGCCAGGCGAAAAGCGGAAAGCTGGCCGCGCCGACGATGGAGGCCAGCGACACATAGCGGCTGAGCGCGAAGATCACCGCAAAAATGCCGATGGCGGTGAGCGCAGCCAGGGGAGCGGCAACCAGAAAAACGCCAAATGCCGTGGCTACGCCCTTGCCGCCCTTGAAGCGGAGCCAGACGGGATAGACATGGCCCAACACTGCAAACAAGGCGGCCAGGGCCTGGGCGTCGCGATGAGGGAATGTGGGCATGAACGCCAGAGCAACCATGGCGCCAAGCCAGACGGAAACCGCGCCCTTGAGCACGTCGAGCACAAAGGTGGCGGCGCCCAGGCCTTTGCCGCCGGAGCGGAGCACGTTGGTGGCGCCGATGTTGCCGCTGCCAAAGGAGCGGATGTCCTGTCCCCGGAAGATGCGGATCAGCAGGTATCCCGTAGGGATGGACCCGAGCAGGTATGAGGTGACGGCAATAAGCAAACTTGCAAGCAGCATGACGAGTCAGAGTTTAACAGTTCCCGCCTGCGGTGGGGCCAACTGCTCTTGCGCGCCACCTGCGGCGGGGCCATCTGCGCCTACGCACACCGGTATCGACGGCTGCGCGCCATAACCGGCGCAACCCTGGCTTCGTGGCGAGATCGGCAAGGAGTTTTAGTGCTTTCCCAGGCCCCAATCTCTGGACCGGGGCACCCAGCTCGTGGGCTAGCGCTACCAGTCGATTTAGTTGCAATCTCTCCAGGCGCGCAAGCGCAATTGGCCCCACCGCAGGTGGCAGGTGGTTAGTCGGAGACCATCAACTCGCCGGGCAGGATGGGGCGGGTGCGGTAGAGCTTGCCGCGATAGGCCAGGTAGCCCATGAACAAGAGGACAGCGACGTAGCCGTCGAGCTTGATCAGGTTGGCGGTGTGGAGAGAGAGGGAGGTCTGGGGCAGTGTCTTCCACAGAATCAGCAGAACGGTTTGCGCGGCGGTGACGGCCCACACCGAGCCGTAAAAGTAACGGCGCTCCGTGCCTTCGCGCCTGGTGGAAGGCCCGACGCGCGGCAGCTTGCCGGCTGCGCCGAGCAGAAGAATGAGAGCGCACAGCGGGAAATAGCCATAGGTGTATATCTGCTTCATGTACCAAACGCCGGTGATGGCCGCGGCCAGCAGGCCGGCCAGGTTGAGCAGGCCAAAGCTCAGCACCGCATTCCAGGCGAAGGTGTAGCAGACACGGCGATAGAGGGGGTTGGGCTTGTCCTCGTCGAAGCGCAGGATGTAAGGGCGCGGTTCCACGCCAGGCGATTGGCCGCGCAGGCCGGCAATGGCGGTGCCCACCATCACGAAGGCCAGCCACGCCATGTTGCCCGCGTGGAAGCCCCTGGCAAACAGCGAAAAGGTCAGCGGCCCGGGGGCCAGGAAGAAGACCCAGATCCAGATCGGCCAATGGGCCAACCGGTAGAGAGGCGTATTCCGCTCGCGGAGCTTGCGCTCGCTGGCGTACTCAACTTTCCCTCGATATTGCATTGCGGAAAGTTTCGCAGGGAGGCTGGGGGGAAGTCAATGGACAAGAAGGGACTAAGCGGGCAAGGACCAGGGGCCGGGGGACTAGGGAGTGAGGGAACAGGGACTGAGCGTTGGAGAGGCCGCCGGAACTCAGCGCTGAAGAATGGCATTGCGGGCGGAGCGCACTTCGGCGGCCAGGACCTGCAGAACTTTCAACGCCAGCAGCGGGTCCGATTGCATCAGCGCGGTGAAGTCGTCGCGGGTGACGAAGCTGAGTTCGGCGCCGGTGCGGGCCAGGGCGGTCAGCGTGTAGGGCTCGTTGCCCACCAGGCCGGGCAGACCCAGCAGCGACCCAGGCGCGGTCTGAACCGACATGACCGACTTGCCCTCGGTGGAGTTCATGGTGAGGGTGGCCGCGCCCTTGTCGAGGATGTAGAGGCCGGCAGGCACTTCTCCCTGGCGGAACAGAACCTGATCGGCGCTGCACAGGATCGGGGTGGCTCGCTTTTCGAGGGCCTGAATCAACGTGGTATCGGCAACGAATGCGGATGGATCGATCTTCACATCGGTCTCCAAACAAAAGAGAAATGGGGGCCCGAGGTCGTCGAAAGGCCACACATCATGGTTTCATCGATGAAGATATGCGCAGGTGATGAGGATCACATGCTTTTGGTTATGCCCCAGACGGCTTTCAGGAATGCCCGCGGGCGCCGCAGTGGTTTGGATGCGGTGCTTTCATTCCGGGACGCTCCAGGGCTGCGCCCAGCGGTCCCCGCAGCGCGTGTGCTGTTCCTCATAAAGGCCGACGCGCTCGTACTTAGAAATGACTAAATATGGTCACCCGGACGGGATTTCGTCAGAGAATTCTTCGTCACATCCGATTCCTTAAAGGGGACAAAGTGTATCGAATTGATCCAGGTCCTTTCTTTTCAATCGCGGCCCGAATCTTCGTTTTGGGCCCTGAGTTTGGCGCGAGCCGTGCATACTACCGGGCATGGGCATGAATGAACAGCACACGCTAACCATCGTGATTCACAGGACTGGCAATGCCATGGCGATCCGGCTGGGGGGCGGGATCACCGAACTGCGGGCGGCCAAACCAGGCCGTCCGTGGACCCAGGAGGCACCCAGCCAAACGCTGACCAAGATGTCGCTCGACACCTGCGATGCGACCTATACGGTGTTACGCGAAAGCTTCAAGCTCTAACCGGAGCTGGAAAGCCCGCGGACACCCGCTCGTGCCGGGCACAGGGCAGTCGGTCGACGGTCCTGTCCCAAAAGAAAAGATCTTCGTTCCCTGAGACCGTCGCCGGAATAAACAAACATCCGGCGATGGTTCAACGACAACCCAAACTCGGATGCAAGAACGTGGAGGTCATCATGAAAACACGTGCGGGACTTCTGACTCTGACCGCTTCTCTGACCTTGGCCGCCGCCAATTTGAGCGCCTCAACCGCCATCCCTGCGCCGCTGGAAGTGAAGAAGGCGGCGGAGCCTGGCAGACAGTTAGGCAACGCATTGCCTTCGTCTCCGCTGGCGCCGGATTCCTCGCCCGCCGCTCATCGCTTCCCGGTTCGCGACCAGAAGGGGCTTTTGTTGACCTGCATCGCGCCGGAGATCGACATCAACGCCAACACCGACATCTTCAGCAACTGCACTTTGGCGCCCGGCAGAACTCTGGACGATGTGATGCACACGTTTATCGGGGCGCTCCACTACGAGCAGCAACAGCGCATGCAGGAACAGGCCGAACGGGCCAAGGAACTCGAAGACAAATCGACCGAGAAGGCTGCCAAGAAGTAGGGCGGAGTTCGTTCAGCGAGTCAGTTCCGGAAGCACCGTTGAAGGTGGAGACCGCGATCACTGGGTCTCATTGGTTGAGCGAGCGGCATCAATGAGCTCCATGACTGCTGCGATTCTGATTTTCGGAAGCCCCGACGCGGTGTCGAGCCAGCTTTCCAGGTGCGCCGCGTAAGGGCAACATTCCGGTGAAGCGCCGTTTTCAAGCAGTAGTCTGACAAAAGAAACCCGGCCAAGGTGTGCCGCGTACCATAATGCCGTGTTTCCCTGGTTGTCGGCCAGATTTACGCTTGCCCCTCTCTCGATGAGGAGTCGGCCAATGTCGGTATTACCGACAAATGCTGCCATCAAGAAAGTTGCGGACAACCGATGAGTTGGGTTTGGGCTCATCCCTTCGTCCAGGGCATGGCGGAGCGAGATGAGGTCACCATTCTCGATGAACCGGTAAGGATCGCAGAAGGTCATCCCAAATCCTCTACCTCAACCTGCGCCGGATCATGTCCAGGGCCTGCTGGGTGGCCCATTCTCTTACCCGGTTGCGGTCGCCGCGGAACTTCTTTTCTACGATCTCGGTTTTCTGGGAGTCGGATATGGCCAGGTAAACCAGACCCACAGGCTTTTCTTCCGTTCCGCCTCCGGGGCCTGCAATGCCGGTGACGCCGACGCCGATGGTGGCTCCGGTGTTCTGTCGAATGCCCTGCGCCAGCGCCCTGGCCACTTCGCTGGAGACCGCGCCGTGCTCGGCGATGAGCGCCGGCGGGACATTGGCAAAGATGGATTTGAGCTGGTCGGAATAAACGACGGTTCCGCCCAGAAACGACCGCGAACTGCCCGATACCGCGGTGATGCGCTGGGCGATCATGCCGCCGGTGCAGCTTTCGGCAAGCGCCAGCGTGGCTTGGCGCAGGCCCAGGTAGTAGAGAACGATCTGCTCCAGCGACTCCCCGTCGGAGGAGTAGAGCCAGTCTTCCAGCGCCTCTTCCATGCGGCCTGCCAACTCGTCGACGCGGGATTGGGCGACGGCGAGCGAAGCCTTGGAGCAAAGCAGCGTCAATTGAATGTCGCCGGCGTGAGCCAGGATCGTGGTTTCGACGTCGGTGTAGGTGGTGTAGATGGGAGCCAGCAGTTTGTCGGCCTGGGACTCCGGAATCATGGCCGCCTTGAGAGTCCTTTTGGCGATGTGGCGAACGGGCAGTGCGGCGCGCAACCGGGGCATGCACTCGCTGTCGAAAAGCGGGCGGCACTCGTTGGGCGGTCCGGGAACAAGAAGAACAATTTTGCGATAGCCGGCATAGACCGTTTCGAGCCATTGGCCGGGAGCGGTGCCGTTGACGTTGGGCAGCACCGTGGCGCCTTCAATCACATCGGCCTGCTTGTAGTTGTTCGTGGCCATGGGCATGCGGCCGGCGGCAGCGCGCGCGTGCAGGGCGGCGAGCTGGGTGGCGTCGCGGCGCAGGTTGAGCGCGAGGGCCTCGGCAACGCACTCCCGGGTCAGGTCGTCCTCGGTGGGGCCGAGTCCGCCCATGATGGCCAGAATGTCGATGCGGCCCAGCGCAGAGCGGATCGCGCCGACCAGATCTTTGCGGCGATCGCCGACGATGGTCTTGAAATTGACCGTGACGCCGAGCTCGTTGAGCTTTTCGGTGAGATAGAGAGAATTGGTGTCCTGGCGCCAGGGAGTGAGCATCTCGGAGCCGACGGCGATGATCTCGGATTTCATGCTTTCTGACTCGTCCCTCTGGAATCGGCCTTTTAGCTGCTAGCTTCTAGCTTTTAGCTTTTAGCTATTAGCTTGTGGCTCTCGTTGTCCGGGCATGGTGGCTTCTGTGGAGTGTCTTTGCATCTGCCATCAGTTACCCTGGGCATTCACGCCCGATCCTGCCACAACCGAGCTGGAAGCTAGTAGCTAGAAGCTAGTAGCTTCAAGCCAGCCCCTAAAACAAGTACAGTCCCTCGACGCCCAGGTCCACATCGTAGACGGCGCCGTTGAATTCGGCAGAGTGCTCACCGCTGGTGGTCAGGACGGTGGTGCCAAGCGGGGAAAACGCGACGCCCACCAGGTTGGTTCCAGCCAGCACCAGGGTCGCTTCGCCTTCTGGCGTTACGCGAACCAGGCCGCGACGGCCATGCAGGCAGGCTGCCAGATAAATGTCGCCGTTCCGGGCGATGGCCAGGCCCTGTGGACGTCCGAGGCCGCGATACCAGGCGCGGGTATCTCCGTTGGGCTCGATGGCCCAGATGGCGTCGTTCGACGAGAGCGTGGGGCCGGTCACGAACAGGGTGCCTTTGGCGTTGACGGCCAGGTGATAGGCAGAGACGCTGGCTTCCAGGGTGGCGTGTACAAAGATCTGGCGCTGGGGGTTGATCTTGAAGATGGTGCCGCTGCGATCACCCACAAACAGATTGCCTTCGGCGTCGAAGGCAGCGCCGGTGGCCACGCCCATGCCTTCGGCGTAGACCGTGGATTCGCCCGCCGCGTCGATGCGATAGACGTTGCCCTCGGCGCGCGAGGTCACAAAGAGGTCTCCTTCGGAGTTGAAGGCCAGGCCGGTGGGATTGAGGATGCCGGTGACAAAGGGCGTTCCGCGGCCGTCGGGGCTGACACGCACCACCGAGACCGGAGTCTGTTTGCCGCGGGAGCCGGAGATGGTGACATAGATCATGCCGGAGCGGCTGACGGCGGGGCTGGTGACCGGGTGAAGACTGCCGGAGAGCTCGCGAGCCACGCGCAGGGGCGCGGCGTTGCTGGCCCCGGCCGGGTTGCGCACTTCAACCGTTCCGGTAGATGCCAGTTCGGGAACGCGCAACGCAAGGCGAGTAGGACGGCTCATGAGCACGGTGGCGGGCTGCGCGTCCACCAGCACCACCGGCGGCCCGAATGCCATGGGCCCCAGATGGGCGCCGAGTAACTCGATCTCAGCCAAAGGCAGGCAGGCGCCGGGCACAATGCCATCAATGCGCGGTTCCTGCAGGGTCTCCGATCCGGATTGGGCGCGTGTGCGGGGCATGTCACATCCAGAAGTGAAGCAAAGTGGCTACACCCAAAGCATACAACCCCGCGCCAACGTCATCGAGCACAATACCCCATCCTTCCGGCAGGCTTTCGAGCTGGCGCACCGGGAAGGGCTTGGTGATGTCGAAGAGGCGGAAGAGGACCAGGGCCAGCAAGCCGTGACGCCAGTCGAGCGGGCAGAAGAGCAGCGTGATCCACTGGCCTGAAACTTCGTCGACGACTACGAATTGCGGGTCCTTGCGGCCTGATTCTCTCGCGACGATGGTCGAAGCGGGGATGCCCAGGACCAGCGACAAGACGATGCCGGCGAGAAGAACGAAAAGGAGGGTTCGCGGGGTGGGATGAAAGGCCCAGCCGTAAGCGGCCCACAGCAGCACCGCTGCGACAGAGCCCCAGGTGCCGGGTCCGGGCTTGCCGAAGCCTGCGCCGAAGAAAGTGGCTACGGTCCACGCCCACTTCGTGGCGTGCTCGTTTCCGGAGAGAGTTGGCGCGGGTTCAGTCTGCTGTTTCATGCGATGCCTCTTTCCATCGGACCCAATGGCCGTCCTGTCTGAATTCATAAAAGTTGGTGCCGAACTGGACGAGGGCGGCGAGGATCAATAGCGGACAAGTCAGGCGGGAGAACTCTGCCAAGGACCTGGCGACCCCGATGGAAGTCCCCTTCAAATCGTGGACAGAAGATGCAAGGATCGTAATTGCTGGGAACGGGACCAGGAACCAAGAGAACAGCCAGGCACGTTTCCAAACTGCCACTGTGACCGCGAAAAGTGGTAGCGCCAGCAGGTCCGGAAGAAAGATACCCAGAATTGATGCGGGTGAAGACTTTTGAGGGAATCCGCTCCAGGCCAGACCGAACAGTCCAAAGAAGGAGAGCAGCAGGCTCAGCAGCCCGGCGAAGATCAGCGAGCCAAAGCAAAGCCACTTGCTGCTAGTTTTCATCGGATTCCCGGTCGCGTCCGCCGCTCAGCCCGGCAAGGTCGTCCAGCACGTCGGGGTCGAGGATCGGCGAGCTGATCTTGTAGACGCCGGAGGCCCACTTGCCCAGGTCGATCTTGCGGCAGCGGTCGCTGCAGAAGGGGAAGTCCTCGTCGGTGAAGCGGACCAGCATGCCGCAGGTGGGGCAGCGGAGAAGTTTGGCAGATTTTTTTGTAGTGGCCATGGCGCTATTCCTGAGATCTCCTCAAGTCAATTTTCTCACCACGCGCACATCTGCGCTCAACCCAGCCTCAGACGGCTGATCCCTGATCCCTGGCCGCTTACAGCGGGCCGGAGGTGATGCAGGCGACGATGTCGTATTCGTGGGCTTCGGTGATGCGGGCACGGTAGAAGCGGCCGGGTTCGAGGGCTTCCTGGTCGCCGAAATCGTTGATGTAGACTTTGCCGTCGATCTCCGGGGCATGGTACTGCGTACGGCCTTCCCAAAGTAATTCTGTTTCTGCGCTTGGGCCCTCGGCCAGCAGCACCAGTTCGCGGCCCACCCATTGCTGCTTGGCCTGCTTGCTGATGGCTTGCTGCAGCTTCATGAGCTTGCGTTTGCGGGCTTCGATGGTGCGCTTGGGGACTTTGGCGTCGAGCGCAAAGGCGCCTGAACCTTCCTCGTCGGAATAATTGAAGACGCCCAGCCAGTCGAACTTTGCTTCCTTGATGAAGCTGTGCAGGACCTCGGTGTCTTCGGCAGTCTCGCCGGGGAATCCGACGATGAACGAGGTGCGGAGCGCGATGCCCGGGACGGCGGCGCGCACCTTCTCAAGGGTCTTCAAGAAGATCTCCGCTCCGCCGCCGCGCTTCATGGTCTTGAGCACGTTGGGAGAGGCGTGCTGCAGCGGGACGTCGAGATATTTGCAGATATTGTCGTGGCGCGCGATGGTGGCCAGCAGGGCGCCGGTGATGCGGTTGGGGTAGGCGTAGAGAAAGCGCAGCCAGCGCAGGCCTTCAATCTGGGCCAGGGCGTCGAGCAGCGTGGCCAGGCCGTCTTTGATGCCCAGGTCTTCGCCATAGCAGGTAGTGTCTTGGCCGATGAGGGTGATCTCCTGAATGCCCTGGGCCACCAGTTGGCGGGCTTCGGTAACGACCGATTCAAAGCGGCGGGAACGGAACTTGCCGCGCAGGTTGGGGATCACGCAGAAAGTGCAAGGGTGGTCGCAACCCTCGGCGATCTTGATATAGGCCGAAGACTTGGGTGTGGTCAGCAGCCGAGGGCTGTTTTCATCGTAAAGATAGGTGGGCAGTTGGCGAGCCGCGCCCTCCCAGTCGTCGCGACGGAAGCGGCCTTGCTGCTCGCGGAGATGCCCCTCTGCCCGGCCGCCCTTCGGGCCGTTCTCGATTTGGGCCGACGCTGGCAATGCAGCCTTGTGCGTACCGGAGAGCGATTCCTGGCCGGGGCGAGCGGTTGCCGCCGCGCCGGTGAGGATGTTGAACGGAGAAGTGGCTGCGGCGGGCATGGCCATGCCGGCGGCTTCGAGAATCGCTTCCAGTTCGCCGGTGCCCACGACGGCGTCGACTTCGGGAATGCTTTTGCGGATCTCGTCGCGGTAGCGCTCCACCAGGCAGCCGGCCACGATCAGCCGTTTGGCCGATCCGCTGGACTTGTGCCGGGCCATCTCCAGGATGGTGTCGATCGACTCCTGCTTGGCGGTGTCAATAAAGCTGCAGGTATTGACGATGAGGATTTCGGCATCTTCCGGATGAGAGGTCAGCCGCGCGCCGGCGCGGTCCAGAAGGCCCATCATCACCTCGGAATCAACCAGGTTCTTGGGGCAGCCTAACGAGATAAAGCCCACGGAAGGGGCCGTGGGAGAGAGGTTTTTGGTCACAGAGTCTATTGTACCGGGAGGTGAAGTTTGCTGCCTGCATCGTGTTTCTCCACGCCACTGTGCGACAAGTTGCGGCGATGCGCCGAGGGGCCCGTCTTCGGGCTCATTCTGGGCCTAAGATGTGTCGATGAGCGATCTTGTCCCACTCCTGCCGCTCCATCGGGATGGGACGCTCAGCGCCGCAAAACTCGCCCAACTCGATTGCTTTTCCACCGAGATATTGCGACAATCGCTGGTGCCGGGGCAAAAAGACTGCCTGAAAACCAGACCCGATGGCACGATTCTCGACGGGCATCATCGGATATTTCTGCTCAGGAGGCGTGGGGTGGACGTGGATTCCCTTCCGCGCGAGATTCGCGGGAAGGTGGGGGTTTAGACATGCTGACTCCGATTCATTGGGTGTATGGGCCGTGGAATGGGCGGCTCGGCCTATCGGCAAGGCCACGGGGCGGAGATTGGCTGGAAGACGAGATCGCGGCCTGGCGCGATGCGGGAGTCAACCTGATCGTTTCCCATCTGACAAGCGAGGAAGAATCCGACCTGGGCCTGCAAAACGAGAAGGACCAAGCTCTTCTGTGCGGGCTGAGGTTTATGTCGTTTCCGGTTCCAGACCGTGAAACGCCCCCATCCGTAGCAGAAGCTCTGGCCCACTACGAACTGATCGATCAGGCGCTATCCGCTGGCGAAAATGCGTTGGTACATTGCCGGCAAGGAATCGGACGAGCGGCGCTATCCGCAATTTGTCTGCTGATTCTGAAGGGAATCTCCGCGGATGAAGCCGTGCGTATCGTGGGCCATGCACGGGGGGGTCAGGTTCCGGAAACCGTGGAGCAACGCCTGTGGATCGACGATTTCGCCGCCAGGCTGATGGGAATTTCGACGGGTTGACGGGTCAGTCTCGCCCGAAATGGATTTGGGCTGGAGCCACCGCCCATCGATCCCTTTTTCCATCGGTCCGTAGTGTTAAAATCAACGAGTGCCGGGTCCTACGCGACGTAATCCCGCCAATCCCGCCAGGTCCGGAAGGAAGCAACGGTAACGGGCTAGTGCGTGTGCAGTGGGTCACCCGGCGCTTTTTGTGCCTTGGGGCACATGCATCGATATGAGTGGCGAGCCAGGGACCCTCTCCCGCGGCGGGGCCGCAAGGAGAAATACATTGACCCTCACCGTTCGTCCCGTGGTGGGATGCCGCGCCAAGATTACGGCCCTCGGCACCTACGTTCCCCCGCAAGTTCTGACCAATCAAGACCTGGAAAAGATGGTCGACACCAACGACCAATGGATCATGGACCGCACCGGCATCAAGGAGCGCCATGTGCTGGCCAAGGGCCTGGGCGTGAGCGACATGTGCGTCGAAGCTGCCAACAAGTGTCTGGCCGCGCGCGGCATTCCGGCCACCGAGATTGAGGTCATCATCGTGGGCACAGTGACGCCCGACATGATGTTCCCGTCCACGGCCTGCCTGGTGCAGCACAAGATCGGCGCCAAGGGCGCCTGGGGATTCGACGTCTCGGCCGGCTGCTCGGGATTTGTATTTGCGCTGCAGGCGGGCGTGAAACTGGTTGAGAGCGGCGCGCAGAAGAAGGTGCTGGTTTGCGGCGCCGACGCCAACACCCGCATGACCGACTACACCGACCGCACCACCTGCGTGTTGTTTGGCGACGGCTGCGGAGCGGTGTTGATTGAGCCGGCGGAAGAGGGCGAGATCGGCTTCATCGACTTTGTGCACGAAATCGACGGCGCGGGCGGCGTGGCCTTGAATCTGAAGGGCGGCGGCAGCCTGAACCCTTCCACCCACGAGACCGTGGACAAGAAGATGCACTACATCTTCCAGGACGGGCCGGCGGTCTACAAGTTTGCCGTGCGCAAGATGGCCGAGGCCACCGCCAAGGTGCTGGAGCGGAACGGCGTCACCGGCGCGGATCTTGGCTGCTTCATCCCACACCAGGCCAACAAGCGGATCATTACGGCCACTGCCGACCGCTTGGGCATGGACCCAGAGCGGGTGATCATCAACATTGAGAAGTATGGCAACACCTCGGCCGGCACCATTCCCCTGGCCATGGAAACCGCCATCGAAGAAGGCAAGCTGAAGAAGGGCGATCTGCTGCTGATTGCTGCGGTGGGCGCTGGATTTACGGTTGGCGCGGCGCTGCTGCGGTGGGAAATCTAAATTCTCGGGAGTGGAGACCCAAGGTTGTGCTTCAACGCCCTCGCAGCTGGAGCTTCGGTTTCAGCAGCGTGCAGCCTGCAGGAATAACTGTGTCCCCTTCGGTCCTAGATAACGCAGACCACGGTGGACCGATTCACCCTTTACGGGGTCTTCGGCCACCGTGGCTTGGGTTAGGACGTTCCCTACATCTTTGCCGCATTCTTCAGTTCGATAATCGCAACGCTGACCTTCTTCGATGTTTCGGAAAAAGGCGAGCCGGCAGCCATCATGGCCTCAGCCTCCGCTGTCTTTTTCGCGTTGATTGCGGCGGCAACCTTCCCGGCTGCCGTGTGAAATTCAGCGTGAGACGACAGGCAATTCACGTAGGCGGGCAGCTTCTGGAATTGATTTTTTGCGTCCCCGTAAAGCCAGATCCCGAATTCGCAGCAGTTGTCTTTCGAAATCGTTGCCACATCTAGCGGTTCGTTTGACCGGACGGCAGCGGCAAACTTGAACTTCCATTGAGCGTGTTTTTGAATTGCCAAGTTCAAATCCATGAAATCGTCTCCTATGAGTTGATGAGGATTGATGATGTCTCAAATCCCGGCAGACACACCCCGCCGCGATGCTCTATTCACCCCTATCGGAGATGGCCTTCCAGTTCTCTAGCCCGATGCGGGCTCTATTGGACTCGAACGACGGAATTTAATCTGTTTTGGGCCAAACCAAGCACCGCTTTGGGGTTACACGAGTCGATTTGAACACCGGTGTCTCAGTTCAAGGCTTTCGAAGAGACAACCACGGTGCTTCTTCCACCAGCCAGGGATGAAGTGGTTCTTTCCGCTGGACGGTAGCCTGGCCCGCAGTTGTTCCCCCTGCGTCTCATCCGCTACCATTGGCCTCGAAATCTCGGCGGGTCTTCAACCGCCATGGGAGCCCCCGATGCGCCGTGCCGCACTGCCTGTTTTTGTTGCCTCGTTGCTTGCCTTGTCGATGTTCCCTGCCATTCCGCAGGCGCAAACCGTTGCCGCAAAAGCGGCCGCGCCGGCCAACGCTCCTTACCAGGATGCGAAGCTGCCCGCGGAGAAGCGCGTCGCCGACCTGCTGAGCCGCATGACCCTGGAAGAGAAAGCCACCATGCTCTCCGGGTCGGGCTGGATGGAGTCGGCTCCCATCGAGCGGCTGGGGATTCCGGCCATCAAGATGGCTGACGGGCCCATGGGAGTGCGTTCCTGGGCGGGCAGTTCGGCCATTACCAATTTGCCCGGCGGCACGCTCAAGGTGCTCTCCACTTCGTTCCCTTCAGGCGTGGCCATGGCCGCCACCTGGGACACCGACCTGGTGCAGCGCGAAGGCCAGGCCATAGGCCAGGAAGTGAAGGCGCTGGGCCGCGACATGATCCTGGGGCCGACGGTCAACATCAACCGCGTGCCGCTGTGGGGGCGCAACTTCGAGGGCTACGGCGAAGATCCGTATCTGGCAGGCCGCATGGGCGTGGCCTACATCAAGGGCGTGCAGGGCGAGGGCGTCATCCCCTCCGTCAAGCATTTCGACGCCAACAACGAAGAGTACGAGCGGCACCGCGTGGACGCGCACATCGACGAGCGGGCGCTGCGCGAGATCTATCTGCCCGCCTTCAAGGCTGCCGTGCAAGAGGCGGATGCCTGGACCGTGATGTCGGCCTACAACCTGGTGAACGGCGCCCACATGGCCGAGAACATGCCGCTGTTGCACGATGTGTTGCAGAAGGAGTTCGGCTTCAAGGGATTCGTGATCTCCGACTGGGGCAGCACCTATTCGACCGCCCCCACCGTGAATGCGGGCATGGATCTGGAGATGCCCGGCGGCCCGCCCATGAAGGCCTGGATGGAAAAGCCGGCAACCCTGGCCGCCGGCAACAGCGACGGCTGGCTGGTGCCTGAAAAGGTGCTGGCCGAGGTCAAGGCCGGGCACATTGCCGAGGCCACGATCGACGACAACGTCAGCCGCATTCTGCGCGTCATTTTTGTCAGCGGCCTCTTCGACCATCCTCATGCCGCCGGCGGCGAGGTAGACACCCCGGCGCAGCAGGCCGTGGCCCTGCAAGGCGCAACCGAAGGCATTGTGCTGTTGAAGAACGCGAATTCCCTGCTGCCGCTGGACGCGGCCAAGCTCCACTCCATCGCCGTGATCGGGCCGAACGCCGCGGTAGCGCGGACGGGCGGTGGCGGCAGCTCGCTGGTACGTCCCAAGTACGCCGTGACGCCGCTGGACGGCATTCGCGAGAAACTGGGCAAGGATGCGGAAGTGAAGACCGCCCTCGGCGTCGGCATGGAGGGCGAAGACCCGGCGCAAGATACTCCCGAAGCGCGCGCCAAGTTGCTGAGCGAAGCTGTGGACGCCGCCGCGCACGCCGATGTGGCCGTGGTGGTGGTGGGCCGATCCAGCAAGCTTGAGGCCGAGAGCTTCGACGTGAAGACCATGGACCTGCCCGCCGGCCAGGACGAGCTGATTCAGGCCGTGGAAAAGGCCAATCCGCGCACCATTGTGGTGCTGAACACAGGCGACCCGGTCACCATGACCAAGTGGATCGACAAGACTCCGGCGCTGCTGGATATGTGGTACGGCGGGCAGGAGGGCGGCCACGCGCTGGCGGCCATTCTGTTTGGCGATGCCAACCCTTCCGGCAAGCTGCCTGTCTCCCTTCCCAAGCGCTTTGAAGATTCGCCTGCGTACGGACATTATCCCGGCGAAAACCTGAAAGTGGACTACGCCGAGGGCATCTATGTCGGCTACCGCTACTTCGACACCAAGAAGGTGGAACCCCAGTTTCCCTTCGGCTTTGGCCTGAGTTACACAAAGTTCGACTATAGCGATCTAAGCAGCGTGCCCAGCTTCGACTTCGGCCCCACGAGCCACCTGAACGGCCTATGGGTCAGCTTCAAGGTCACCAACTCCGGCGCGCGCGCCGGGGCCGAGGTGGCCCAACTCTACGTGCACGACGGCAGCGCGAAGATCGACCGCCCCCTGCGCGAACTCAAGCGGTTCAGCCGCATCGAACTCAAACCAGGAGAGAGCCAGACGGTGCACTTCAAACTGGATCGCGAGGCGTTTTCCTATTGGAGCCCGGCAACAAAGAGCTGGGTCATCGACCCCGGCAGCTTCGAGATCCAGATCGGTTCCTCGTCGCGGGATATCCGGCTGCAGGCGCCGCTTGAGGTGACTAAGTAAGTACGATTTTCTTCGAGTCGGGATTTTCGAATGCCCCAAGGCTCATCGACGAGACTTGGGGCATTCGCAGCATTGCGGCCCTCTACTGGCACACCAGGTTTACCGTCACAATGTTGGGTGGGGCGCTGATATCCGACTCTTGAAAACCGATGGAGAGAAGATCGCCCTGATTCACACTGACAGTGTGGGTTGTGTCCGAACAGAAGGCCTGGACCGATAGGAACTGCGGGCTGACTGCGGCGCTGCACGCCATCCCGGTGGGATTGAATCCGCTTTCAATCACCAGGCCGGCTGAGACGGCTCGCTGTAAGGTGATGGTGATGGTGTCAGCGAAGGGACTCGGGGTGCTCACGTTACTGTTGACCACTCCAACATTGAGGGCCTTCATCGAGCATGCGGCCGGCGCCACGATGAAGTTGACTGGATTGACGGCGGGGGGAAAAACCGAAGGTGGAAAGCCCGGGGATTGATTGTTGGCAGCGTTAGCCGCGAGCCCGTTGTAAACCGGAGAGGGTGAAAAGTAATAGAGCGTATTCACCGCCCCGATGCCGCTTTGAATCGTTGTTGAAGTCGTGAAACCGTTGGTGCTGAATGTGCCCGTAGGACCAGTTGGACCGGTTGGACCTGCGGGACCGGTCGGGCCCTCGGCGCCAGTGGCTCCTTTGGGCCCGGTTGGGCCGGCCGGGCCGGTTGCACCGGTTGCCCCCGCAAGAGCCAGGATTGCCCAGTTGCCGCCCGACTTGGTGACATCGGTGGCGGGGTTGATATCGAGATTGGTCAACTTGGCGACATAACTGTTCCCGGCGTACGAAACCGCATCGCCGATCTGGTAGCTCGAACGGGTGCTCCACGCACCCTTGAAGTTCGCAATCGGGCCGGCAGGTCCAGGCGGACCCTCGATGTTCCAGGAGATCGCCTGCTCGGTCGACTGGCATGCGGAACTGGAAGCGACAATCCGAACCGCTCCGGTGGTTTTGCTGTAGCACGCAACGATGGTTGTGGGGGGAATTGCAGACGCCGGGACAGCCGCGGCCGCCCAAAGTAATGGGAACAGGCATATAGCCTGAAGCCTGCGAACGAACATGGAGACCTCACTGGGGATGGGGAAAGACTGGGGCCTGTCAGGGATGTTGACAGGCAAACGCCGGCGAGCGCAAGAGATTTTTTCGCGGTGGATAACGATTGTCAAACGCCGCGGTCCGGCTGCTGCACAGGGACCGAGGGGCTGAATTCGCCATGCTCTCCACGCAGATTTGCCAACCGAAGCTCAATCGACGAGCATGGTTGCAGCAAAATGCGCAAATCCAAAGAAGTGCCTATTACGCTGCTGGCCGCGCTGGCTCTGTCCACAACCGGTTGCGAACCGCCGCCTCATCATTGCGTCGATGCTCAGGGGCGCATCGCCCCGGAGTCCTACTGCCGGAACCAGGCCACTGGCTATACCTATGTCTTTGGAGGCTCTACTGGAGGCCATATCGGCGATGCGGTCATCGGCGCCAGCACCACCGCCGGCAGCGGATCGGGTGCGTCGTTCGGGGGCTTCGGCCACAGTGGCGGCGGCGAAGGCGGAGGGGAATAATGCGCCGGCACGCTATCGCTCCGCGTCACAACTGGCAGGCTACCGTGGCCAAGACCGGCCTCACCTGCCACACCCTCGACGACGGCACGCCCTATTGGGATGAGTCGGGGTATTGGGAGTTCACTTCAGCCGAGATTGACCGGCTTGAGGCCGCGACCGCCGAGATTCAGGCTTTGACGCTGGCTGCGGGCGACCATATTCTCGACCACAATCGCCTGGCGGAGATGCACATTCCTCCAGCCGCAGCGGCACGCATCCGGGAGACCTGGAACTCCGAGCCGCCGGCGCTCTACGGCCGTCTGGACCTGGCCTACGACGGCCACCAGATCAAGCTGCTGGAGTACAACGCCGACACCCCTACGGCGCTGGTCGAGGCTGCGGTGACGCAGTGGTACTGGCTGGAAGACTGCTTTCCCAAGGCCGACCAGTTCAACTCGCTGCATGAGAAGCTGGTGTCCAAGTGGAAGGACTTGCTTCCCTACCTCAAGCAGCCGGTCTACTTCGGCCACGACGGTAGCGAAGAAGACTTCATGACCATCAGCTATCTGCGCGACACCGCCGAGCAGGCCGGCCACCGCACCACGCCCATCGCCATGAACGGGGTTGGCTGGCAAGACGCCCAGGCGCGCTTCGTCGATGGAGACCTGCGGCCCATTGAGAGCTTTTTCAAGCTCTACCCGTGGGAGTGGCTGCTGGGCGAGCAGTTCGGCCCTCATGCGCTGGAGTCGATCGGCACGGTCAACTGGATGGAGCCCATTTGGAAGACGATGTGGTCAAACAAGGCGCTGCTGGCTATTCTCTGGGAGCTGAATCCCAACCATGAACTGCTGCTGCCCGCGTTTCTCGACGGGCCGCGCAGCATGAAGGACTATGTGCGCAAGCCCTTGTTTGGCCGCGAGGGCGCAGGCATCACCGTCTTCCGCAACTGGGCGGAAGAAGAAGGAAGCCAGCCGGCGGCAGAAGGCGAGAGCTATGTCTTTCAGAAGCTGGCGTCGCTGGCCGTGGACGGCCCCAATACCGCGGTGATTGGAAGTTGGCTGGTGGATGGAGAGCCGGCCGGGATGGGAATCCGCGAATCGACGGGTGTGGTGACTACCAATACAAGCCGGTTTGTGCCGCATCTGTTCCGGTAGGGTGGAATCAGATGAGCATCTTCTCCATCATCAAGAGGCTGAAGCGAAGGTCGCACGTGGAAACGCCGCCGCCTCGCTGGAAAGTCCACTATAAGAACCGCTTTTTGCTGGCCGTGATGGAAGAGCTGGCGGGAAATGCCAAAATCTGCTTCGAAGGAGACTTGCAGACGCTGCCGATTCTGAGATTTCCGGGCGCCTCTACCGAGGAAACCGGCGCGTTCAAGCGGAATACCACCTGGCCGAAGCAGGACTTCGTGATCGTCCCACTGGAGCCATCAACCGTTCGACCCATCTTAGCGGCCATTGGCGGAACCATTCCACGGGATATTTGGCACATTCTGATCGCGAAAGCAGGAAAACTGGAGTTTGCAGCATACGACAACTTCCATCCCGAATGCCTGTACTTCGGGAAGGCCCTTAAGCAGAGATTTCTTGAATCGCTGGTTTCAGATGGTCTATTGGAGCGACTGAAGGACTGAAGCTGCCGAAAGGCTATCGCGGGTCCTGCGACTCCCCGCGCAACGCTACGGTCCCAATGAACGGCCCATTCTAGAGACTCTTCGCGCCGCCCCTACGGGGCTTGAACTATCCTTGGGCTGTAACCCAGGACTGCGCTTCGCTTGTCCTGGGCTATTCTCCTGCACTCCCTCCGGGAGGCTTTTCGCCCCGTTCATGGTAGCCGTAACTCGCCGCGCGAGTCAGAATGCTCTGCAAGGATGACATTGACCTTTTATCGGATTGAGTCGATGGCACCAGCCTGGACAACGCGCATGGCTGTCGATGAGGCTACAGATCGCGCTGCCATCGCTTCCCGCGCTTTGACCCGGCGGTTGAACTCGTGAATCACCCGCGCCACATAGGCTTGCGTCTCATGGTAGGGCGGGATGCCGCGATAGCGGTCCACAGCCAGCGGGCCGGCGTTGTAGGCGGCCAGCGCCAGCGCCATGTTGTCGCGATAGCGGGTCAGCAGCAAATCGAGATACGCGCTGCCGCCGCGCACGTTCTGGTCCGGCTTGAAGCTGTCGTCCACGCCCAGTCCCGCGGCAGTCGAGGGCATCAGTTGCATCAGCCCACGGGCCCCGGCGCGGCTCACGGCGCGGGCGTTGCCGCCGCTCTCGGCCTTCACCACGCTGGCCAGCAGGTCCACGTCGACGTTGTGCGCGTCACCGGCCTTCACCAGCATCTCGTGCAGATCGGCGGGATTCAAACGGGCGTCGGCATCGGGCGCGGGAGACTTCTTTGAAACGGGCCGATCGGCCGGGGCCTTGGCGTTTGCCGGCTCGGCAGGGGGATCGGGAACGGCCTCGAAAGCCACCACTTCGTCCGGGGCAAACTCCATATAGTTGTCTTCGGCATGGCTCTGGTAGAGCCGGACGCGGCCGTCGACCTCGGCGTGGTGGTCGCAGGAGAGGGGAAACCCGCTGCGCAGCGTCACCCGTTCGGCCGCATGGACGCCCGGGCCCTGCAAGGCCGCCAGCACTGCCGCCGCGATGAAGATCATCCTGTTCATTCCCACCTGATGACTGGACGCAGAAAACCGGACAATGACGCAAATGTTGGATTGGATCCACCGGGGACCGGTCCCAATCGATTCTACAAGCGATCCTGGCATGACAGGAACCCATTCCAACCCAGGATGGAGCTTGACCCGCTCCGGCCGTCGTACACTAGAAGCGTTCAAGCAGGATTCCCCATGAAAAAGCTGGCCATTGGCCTTTACGCCGCCGTTACCGTCGCCCTCATGGTCTGGGGTTACTACCAGGCCATCTATGTCGCCCCGACCGACGCCATGCAGGGTGAGATCTTCCGCATCATCTTCTATCACGTGCCCTCGGCTTCGGTGGCCTTCCTGTTCTTTGCCATCTCGCTTATCGGCTCCATCGGCTACCTGGCCTTTCGCCGCAGCCATGCGGAATGGGCGCAGGTCTCCGATGCCTGGGCCCTGGCCGGGGCCGAGGTGGGCGTGGTTTTCTGCACGGTTGTGCTGCTGACCGGGCCGCTCTGGGGCCGCCGCGCCTGGGGCATCTGGTGGACCTGGGACGCGCGGCTCACCACCACGCTGGTGCTGTGGCTCATTTATGTCAGCTACCTGTTGCTGCGGCGCTTTGCCGCCGGGCCGCAGGTGCAGACGCTGGCCGCGGTGCTGGGAATCTTCGGCGCGCTTGACGTTCCCATCGTGTACATGTCGAACCGCTGGTGGCGTACCCAGCATCCTGCCCCGGTGTTTGGCGGCAGCGAAGGTTCGGGCATGGACCCGGCCATGACGGCCGTGCTGATGTGGAACATGCTGGCCTGGCTGGCATGGGGCATATTGATCCTCGGCATCCGCTACACCGTGGAGCGCCAACACCAGATTCTGGCCGGCCAGGAAGCGCAGGCCGCACTCGACGCCACCAACTAACTTCGCGCCGACCAGCGCTTCCGGAGGATCGTCATGGACGAAAGAGCTATTCTCGACCACCAGTTTCTCGTCGCAGCATATGCCGTCACATGGGCTGTGCAACTGAGCTACGTGGCCTGGCTGGCGCTCAAATGGCGCGCGCAGAAACGAAGTGCAGCGCGGAGCAAGACCAACCTGCGCTAAAGCTGCTATCCTGACTGCAAGAAAACACTTAGGCATCGGTTTGGCCCGTGCGCGCGAGCGTTCCCGCGGCGGGACTGTGTCACAAAACCTGGGGATTTACCACTTAAGTGGGACACACCTCCCACCGATATCCCAGCCGTGGATCTGTTGGTGGTATTTCCAGGTTGAGCACGCCGCCCGATGATGCTTATGGGTACAGGATCCGAAGAGTCGCTCGAAGGTCCGCAGGAGAGTTGCAATGCACGATTTGTTGATCGCCCTGGCATTTATTGGAATGATCGTTGCCCCCGCAATTGTTGCCGCCAAAACCGGGGCCGAAGCCGACGAGTAGGCCTTCCTCTTTCGCTCCCAGACGCACCGCTTTTGAACGACGGCCAAGGTCGGCACCGCGGTCCTCAGCCCCTTCAGCCCTCCATCTTCTTCATTCAAAGATCTCTGAATCTTGCTCCTGGGTTCTCTGCCCGGTGTGGCCAGCAGCGCCAGTGCGCTTCTGCAAAATCTGACCATTCGTTGCTGAAATGCTCTAAACTGTTGGTTTGAGGTTCAGTCATGTTGGTTGTGATGAAAGCGCAGGCTACGCAGGAAGAGATTCAGGCCGTCTGCGAACACATTGAGCAGTTGGGCTTTCGCGCCCATCCCCTTCCCGGCGCCCAGCGCACCGCCATCGGCATCACCGGCAACAAGGACCAAGTGGAACGCGGCAACCTCGAGGCGCTTTCCGGCGTGGCCGAAGTGATCCGTGTCTCCAAGGCCTACAAGCTGGCCAGCCGCGACGTCAAGGAAGAAGACACGGTGATCCGCTTTGCGGGCACCGACGCCACCATCGGCGGGCGCAACCTGGCCATGATCGCCGGGCCCTGCTCGATCGAGAGCCGGGAGCAGGCCTTCGCCATCGCCGAGCAAGTGGCCGCCGCCGGAGCCCAGTTTTTCCGCGGCGGCGCCTTCAAGCCGCGCACTTCGCCCTACGCCTTTCAGGGGCTGGGTCTTGAAGCGCTGCGCATCATGGCCGAGATCCGCAGCCAGTTCGGACTGCGCATTGTGACTGAGGCCATCGACCGCGAGACCCTCGACCTGGTGGCCGAGTGGGCCGACGTAATCCAGATCGGCGCGCGCAACATGCAGAACTTCTCGCTGCTGAAACATGCCGGCAAGCTGCGCAAGCCGGTACTGCTGAAGCGCGGGTTATCGGCCACGCTCGACGAGTTCCTGATGTCGGCCGAGTACATCATGAGCGAGGGCAATTACGAAGTGATTCTGTGCGAGCGCGGCGTGCGTACGTTTACCGATCACACCCGCAACACGCTCGACCTTAGCATCATTCCCGCCGTGCGGCGGCTCAGCCATCTGCCTATCCTCGTCGACCCCAGCCACGCCACCGGCAAGCGCGACAGCGTGTTGCCCATGGGCCGCGCCTCGGTAGCCTCGGGCGCCGACGGCCTGCTGGTCGAAGTGCACGACCACCCCGAAAAGGCTCTCTCCGACGGTCCGCAATCCATCTATCCCAGCCAGTTTGTGGTCATGTTGGATGAGATTGAGAAGATCGCCCCGGTGGTGGGCCGTTCCCTGCCCCGCGGCATCCACCTGGACACGGTGGCGGCTGAGTCTCTGGACAAGCTTGCCAAGTAGCCGGGACGCGCAGATCTAGCCGCCCGCATCGTTTCCGGCATTCAATGACCTCAGGCATCGTCCGCGCGACTGCTACTTTGAGCGCGCGGATGGGCCTCAAACGAGCTTCAACCGGTCCATCTTCGATCGTCGGACGCCTCCCATGAATCTGCGGCACGCTCCATCCGTTCGCTTTACCGCACTGGCCTTGCTCGCCCTGAGCCTCACCGCCTGCCGCCCCCACGACTTTCCGCAATACCCGCCCAACTATCGCGAGTACGCCTACGTAACCAACGGCGGAAGCGGCACGGTATCGGTTATCGACGTGGTGAATGTGCGCCTCGATCGCGAACTGCCGGTGGGCCTCAATCCCGTGGCCGTAGCCGTCAGCCCTACCCGCAACGAGGTGTACGTCGTGAATTCCGGCGCCGCCATGGGCCAGGGATCGGTCTCGGTCATCAACGCTGAGAACAACAGCGTGGCGGCCACCATTGCGGTGCATCGGCTTCCGGTCTCCATCGAGCTTGCCCCTACGGGCGATCTGGCCTATGTGGCCAACTCGGGATCAAACAGCGTCTCGGTGATCGACCTCAAAGCCCGCCGCGAAGTTGCGCTGATCGGCACGGGCGAAACGCCGGTGGCCGCTCGCGTGTCTCCCGACGGCAAGACGCTGGTGGTGGCCAACAGCCAGGGCGACTCCGCCACACTGATCGATCCCGCCACTCATGCCGTGCGCGCCGTCTTCGCGGGCTGCCCGGGCGCAGCCGACGCCGTGATTCTGCCCGACTCCTCCAAGGCGTTCGTAGCCTGCGCGGCGGGCCACCAGGTGCTGGCCATCGGCCTGGCCCATGCCGGCCAGCCTGACCGATTGGAGACAGTGATGGATGTGGGCCACGCTCCGGTGCAACTGGCGCTCAAGCCCGATGGCGGCGAACTGTTTGTATCGAATTCCCGCTCCGACTCGATCTCGGAAGTCGTGACCTCGACCAACGACGTGGGCGGGGCCTACATGATCGGGGACGACCCCATCCGCGGGCTGGTTTCGCGCGACAACACCATGCTCTACGTCGGCAATCTTCACTCCCAGGCCGTGACCATTTACTCGATCGACGACGGCAAGCTGATCGGCTCGATCCACGTGGGAGACGGCCCCTCGGCGCTGGCGTTTTCCGCCTCCGGCCACCTGCTGCTGGTGGTGGATGCCGGCTCCGGCGACGTGGCCGTGGTGCGCACCGCTTCGCACGCCCTGTTTACCCTGCTGCCCACCGGCCGCGCACCCAACGCAATCGCAGTCAAGGCGTTCAAGCTGCCGTAACCGAGCCGGGTGCGATCTCTGGAACGAGCATGAAAATCGGCACGCGCATCGCAGTCATCGACGAGATTCTCGACCACTCAAAAACCTCTCTTGGCGACGACGCTGCGGCTTATCGCAATCACTGCTATCGCGTCTTCCACTATTGCCTTGCTCTTTTCAATCCCGCCCATGAGGATGAAGAAAAGATCGCCATCGCCGCAGCCTTTCACGACCTGGGCATCTGGGAGTTCCGCACCTTCGATTATCTGGATTTCTCGCGCAAGTTGGCGGCCGACTACCTCTTGCAAAATGACCTTTCAGTCTGGGCACCAGCCATCGATGCGATGATCGAGAATCACCATAAATGCACGCCGTACCGGGGCGCGGACGCTGCCCTGGTGAATGCCTTTCGCAAAGCCGATTGGGCCGATGTCAGCATGGGCTGGCTGCGGTCCGGATTGCGACGCGACTCGGTCATCGCAGTCCGTGCCGCGTTTCCCAGCCTCGGGTTCTACGGGGTGCTTACCAAGCTTGCACTGCGCCGCTGCCGCACCCATCCGCTGAGCCCGTTGCCCATGATGAAGCTGTAGCGGCAATCGAGAATCGGCAACCGACTTTATTCAGGCAAACTCCACATGGACAGCATTGCCGGCAATTCTCACCGATGGCCGGTCTTTGTAGTAGGTGCCCAGGCCATGAATGAGTCCGGGCATCAGGGCGATCAAGCCGCGCCCGGACTGATAGTGCATCACCAAGTGTTTGTCTCCCTGCCATTCATAGGTGAAATGAGGCGGCCGGGCTGACTTCATGACCCGGGTGATGGACGTGTGCACCTTGTCGAGGCTGAGCAGCAATTCGCGCGTGCTTTTGGCCGCTGCAAAATACGAGCTGTAAAGCTTGGGAGCGAATTGACTCGACCAGTGCTCGCCGAATGCATCCATCACCTGGTTCATGGTCAACGAGCCGGCATCGGCGATGCCTTTCATCAGCGCCAGCACCTGCGCATCGGCCACATCTTCCAGCGTGGAGAACAATCGCGCGTCCGAGAATCCCGCGTTCTTGAGCGACTCCTTCCATTTGACCGCGCCAAACTTCTTTGTCACCAGATCCTCCATACAGGCTACGATGGTTCCCATCATGGCTTGCTTCCTCCTTGCGATCCGGAGCCCCGGGAAAAGAACTCGCCGCCGTACGGGGTTCCGGTCTCGTTTTCCCCCCATCGGCGTTGGACCGTCGCCCTTGACGAGCTTTCACGCCAGGATTCTCGACACCAGGCCCAAAAGAGGTATCTTGTAACGCGGGGCCACATTGGTGTGTCTAATGAATGCGGCCGACTTTTCCCCGTCGCGAGGTTAACAATGCTCATCGGTAAACCGGCAGACATTCCCTCTTCCGCCATCACGACCAAGGACCAGTATCTGAACCGCCGCAAGTTTCTCCGCGGAGCCTTCTCAAGCGCTCTGGCCGTGAGTGCCGCGGTCCTGGGCGCAGAGCGGATTGCCGAGGTGATTTCGCCGCGGATCGGCGCCCGCGCCGGAACCAAGCTGCAGACGGTGAAGAGTCCGCTGACCACCACCGGCGAGGCGTTGACCAGCTACGAGGACATCACCCACTACAACAATTTCTACGAGTTCGGCGTGGACAAGAGCGACCCGGCCAAGAATGCCGGCGGCCTGCCCACGCGGCCCTGGACCATCCGTGTCGATGGCCAGGTGAAGACTCCCAAGACCTTTGACATTGAAGCGCTGCTCAAGCTGCAGCCGCTGGAAGACCGCGTCTATCGCCATCGCTGCGTCGAGGCCTGGAGCATGGTCATTCCGTGGGTGGGTTATTCGCTCTCCGCCTTCATTCAGCAGTGCCAGCCGCTCTCCACGGCCAAGTATGTGCAGTTCCTCTCCTACTACGACAAGCACGTTGAGAAATGGGCTTCGGAGTCGACTATCTTCTGGCCCTACAGCGAGGGGTTGCGCATGGATGAGGCCATGCACCCGTTGGCGCTGCTGACCTTTGGCCTCTATGGCGAGGTGCTGCCCAACCAGGACGGCGCTCCGGTGCGGATCGTGGTGCCGTGGAAGTACGGCTTCAAGTCGGCGAAATCCATCGTGGCCGTGCGCTTCCTCGACAAACAGCCGCCCACCACCTGGAACGAACAGGGACCAGGCGAGTATGGGTTCTACTCCAACGTGAACCCTAGTGTGGATCACCCTCGCTGGAGCCAGAAGACAGAACGGCGCATCGGGCTGCCCTTCTATGCGCAGCGCAAAGACACGCTGCTTTTTAACGGCTATGCCAATCAGGTAGCGTCGCTTTACAATGGCATGGACTTGCGCAGGTATTTCTGAAGCGGAGTTAGTGGGGTTAGAGCGATTCCAGAATAGGTGTGCCCTATCTTGCATCGCGCAGGGTCGCCGCTCCTTGTGGTCGCGTCGACTTGAACGCTGCGGTTCCTGGGTACATTCATTCTGGAATCGCTATAGCCGCGCTGCGCGCGTGTTACCGGAGCTAGCGGTATGTCTCACACATTCGATCGGTTTTGATTGACCAGGGGGAGATGGCAGGTTTGAGTGGTTTTTCCCCAGGGGCTAAAGCCCCACCCATTTTGGGTACCTTTTCGGCACGACTGAAGTCGTGCCCTGACGCACAATGCCTTCTGAAGGCGTTTTTCAGAAGCCTGAACACTTTGGCCTCGACACCAATAATCGACGATCTGCTTGAGACATACCACTCGCTAACTCCGCCAACACCGCTAACCGTCCTAACTCCGCTGACTCGGCACCCATGACTCGAAGAACGATACTCGCTCTCAAGACCGTTACCTGGCTGGCCTGCCTTTGGCCGCTGGGTTTGCTCGTGTACGGAGCCGTGACCAACACACTGGGTCCCGACGCAACCGCGAAAATCACTTTTGCCACCGGCGCAACGACGCTGAACCTGCTGACCATTTCGCTGGCCATTACGCCGCTGCGGCGGCTCTCGCCGCGACTAGCCTGGCTAATCAAATTCCGGCGGCTGCTGGGGCTGTTCGCGTTCTTCTATGCCACGCTGCACCTGCTGACGTATGTTGCGCTCTATGCCGGATTCGACGTGAACGCAATGGTGGCCGACATCGCCAAACGCCGCTTCATCACTATCGGCTTGGCTGCGTGGCTACTGCTGGTGCCGCTGGCCATGACCTCGACCAACTGGGCCATCCGCAAGCTGGGCGGGAAGCGCTGGAACCGGCTCCACAAGCTGGTCTACGCGGCCGCGGTCTGCGGAGTGGTGCATTACTGGTGGCAGGTCAAGCCGGGCGTGCTTTCGCCCATGAGCAATACCCTGATTCTGGCCGCCCTGCTGATTGCGCGGCCGGTACTTACCCAGATCCAGAAGCACAAGCGCGCCGCTGTACCTCAAACTCGCTAGTGTATGGCACCCCTGCCTTGCGGCAGATTTTGCTGGCGGGAACTACCCCGACTGGAATCCCTGGCGCGAGGCTGCCAACCCCAGGCGATTGCAGGAGAGTGTCAATGGGCCCCATTTGCTCCGGTAATTGACTCCGAGCCGGCCGCCAATTACAGCCAGCCGCGGGCGCGGGCGATCCGGGCAGCGTCAATTCGATTGGCCGCGCCAAGCTTGGCAATGGACTCAGAAAGATAGTTGCGGACGGTCCCTTCCGAGAGACGCAACTCGGCGGCGATTTCCGCGGTCGAGCGTCCTTCGCCGGCGCGCTGCAGGGTTTGCCGCTCGCGGTCGGTGAGAGGATCAGCCTCGCCGTTCCAAACTTCGGCGGCAAGGGAGGGATCGATGGCGCGCAGCCCGGCGTGCACGCGCCGAATGGCCTCTGCGAGTTCGGTGGCAGGGCGGTCTTTGAGAAGGTACCCGCGCGCCCCGGCATCGAGGGCTCGGCGAAGATATCCTGGACGCGCAAAAGTAGTCAGGATGATGACATGAGGGCTGGGGGTGGTTCTCTTGAGGTCGTCAGCGAGTTCGAGGCCGGTTCGCTCGGGCATCTCGATGTCGGTGATGACGACATCGGGCTTGTGCAGGCGGGCAAGCTTTAAAGCCTCGCGGCCGTTCGCGGCCTGGGCGATGACGGCGATGTCGGGTTCGAGATCGAGGAGAGCGGCGAGCGCGCCGCGCAGCATGGTCTGATCTTCCGCAAGCAGGACGCGAATCGGGGCGATGGAGCGTGGAGCAGCGTTCATGTCGTGGAGGCCTCGCGGTGCGGCAGATCAATGGTGAGCCGGGTTCCGTGATTTTGCGCAACGCCGCGTTGAAGAGAGAAATGGCCGCCGAGCGATTCGATGCGTTCGCGCATGCCGCGCAGTCCGTTGCCTTCGCGCACAATAGCGTGCTGCCCGTCGTCTTCCACAACGATGCGGCGATGGCCGTCTTCCGAGACGAAGCGCAGGCTGCAGGTGGTGGCGCGCGCGTGGCGGACGATGTTGGTAACGGCTTCGCGCAGCGCAAGGGCCAGGGCGGTTTCTTCCTGAGGACTGAAGGAATCGCGGTCGGGCCTGCACTCCGCAAAGAGCGTGACGCCGGCAGCATCGAGGGTGCGGCGGGCTGCGTCGATTTCGGCGGCCAGGCCGCGGGAACGATAACCTCCGATGGCTTCGCGGATTTCAGCAAGGGCGGCGCGGGAGGTGCGTTCTACATCCCCCATTTCCGCGGCGGCGCGGGCGGGATCGATGGCGACAAGGCGGCCCGCGAGTTCGGCTTTGAGGACGATGACAGACAGCGTATGGCCGAGGACATCGTGCAGGTCGCGGGCGATGCGTTCGCGTTCGGCGACAGCGGCAAGGGTCACATTCTCTTGGAGCGCAGCTTGGAGCTTCAATCCTGCGCGCTTCTGTTCGGCGTAGTGGATGTTACCGCCGCCGATCACAATGACCAGAAAGATGGCGAAGAAGGTGTTGGGCCAGCCGATGTAAAAGGCCCCGTTGGGGACGGCAAGAGTGAAGAGCGCGCCCTCCGCGAGAATGACCAGAGACTCGAGGAGGATGAGCGTAATGGCGCGCCGGGAGGACTGCATGGCAAAGGGAAGAAACGCCGCCGCGTAGATGAAGAATGTGGAAGCGCCGCCGTTCCAGGGAAACACCGCGAGGCCCAGAACGAACGTTGCGCCGATCATCCAAAAGCGCACGGGCCGGGCTTGCTCTGCGGGGTTGAAGAGAGCCTGAAAAATGGCGAGAAAGACCACCAAACAGGCGATGGTGCCGAACCAGAGAGCGCGGCTCGGCTCCACCAGAGGCCGGATAAAGAGGAAAGCCGTGTAGGCGAGCCACATCCAGGCCCATCGGCTTTGGCGGTGCTTCGAGTTGAGGCCGGTCGTAGACATGACTTTATTGTCTGCAGTGTACGCCCTAGGAGTTTTGCTCAAGACGCCGCAAGGCCATGCCGGCGATTCCCAGCATCAGCAGTGTAAATCCGAAGAGCCCATACCAGTGGCTCAGAGTGGTGCCCGTGCTGGCGTAGCCGAAAGCGCCGAGCATCAATTGGCCGAGGTGATAGGTGGGCATGAGCACGGCGATCGTCTGCATGAAGTGCGGCAGGAACATGAGCGGGACCCAGAGTCCTCCGCAGAAACTCATGGGCAGATAGATCATGTTGGTGATGCCGGGTGCGGAACTGAAGGGGACCAACAGGGCGAGCGCCAGCCCCATGCAGACGAAAGGAATGACGCCGACGACGGTGAGGGCTATCATGCGGGCATATTCGGCGAAGCTCAGCGAGACATTGCCCAAGGTGATGCCCATCAGCGCAAGCAGGCTAACGATGAGGATGCCGAAAAACACCGCGGAGCAGCACTTGGCGAGGACATAGGCCATTGGGGGCATCGGGCTGGCGCGCTTCAGGTCGAGCCATCCGGCAGCAAGGTCGGCGGCAAGACCCACGCCGATGCCGAACAGCGCTGCGCCCACCATGCCAAAGACCGCATAGCTGGCGAGGACATATTTGGCGACCGAGATGGCGCCGATTTGCTGACCACGATTCATGACGATCCCGAAGAAGAGATAGAACACCACCGGGAAGCCGACGACAGAAAAGGAGAAGCTGCGCGTACGCAGCAGGCGAATGAACTCGTAGCGGGTTTCGCGCAAGAAGATCGGCAGGCTGCGGGTGAGAGGGTTGTAGCGGGGAAAGTTCAACGTCGCGGTGGACATGAGTCGCTCCTTTTTTGAGGTTGACGGCCGGGAAGCCAATTGCGGAATCCCTGCGAATTCCATTCACAAGAGCAGCTTTGCCGGCGTCTAGTCGTGGTCTCCGGTGAGGGCCAGGAAGGCGTCTTCGAGCTTGGGGCTCTGCACGTCGATCGAGTGCAGCGAAAGATCGAGCGCGAGCATTTCGCGCATCGTCGACTCGGCCTGACGGGTGAGGATCGTGGTGAAGTCGCCATTCACCGTGGCGCTGGTCACGCCGGGGATATTCAGCAGAGCATGCGTTGGAATCGTGGTAGCGCAGCGGATGATTTTGACACTGCCGCCCGTTGCCGTGCCCGGAGTAGTGGAGCCGAGCGATTTGACCTCGGCAGGGGTGCCCTCGCAGACGATGCGGCCCTTATCGATGACCACGATGCGTTGTGCCAGAGAATCGGCTTCCTCAAGGTAGTGAGTGGTGAGGAGCACGGTCTTGCCCCGAGCGACGAGCAACTCGATCTGCGCCCACATCGCTCGGCGAGATTTGATGTCGAGGCCGACGGTCGGCTCGTCGAGGAAGACCAGGTCCGGATCTCCTGCCAGGGCGAGCGCAAACAGAACGCGCTGTTTCTGCCCCCCGGAAAGCTGGCCAAAGAAGCGCGATTCGATGCCACTGAGACCGGCGACCTGAACGATGTCGGCGTAGGCCATGGGGCTTGGGTAGTAGCCCCGAAAGAGCTCGATGTGTTCGCGCACGCGCAGCATTTCGGGGGCCCTGCCGACTTGCAGCATTACTCCTGTACGGGCACGCGCCGCATGGTTTCGCGGGTCGGCGCCAAAGATGGCGACGGCCCCGGATGTCGGCGAACTGAGACCCATGAGAAGCTTGACCGCAGTGGATTTTCCTGCTCCGTTGGGACCAAGGAGCGCAACCACCTCGCCGCGGCGGAGGGTCAAGCTGAGTTCGTCGAGAGCGACGACCCCGTTGGGAAACCGCTTGGTGACGCGGTCAAGTGAGGCGACAGCTTCACCGGACGGGATGGGAACAGGCACGGGAATGGCGTTGGGACGGTCAAGGACGGTGCTCATGGCTCGCTCCTTCGTGGGATATGGTGTCTGACAAGATCGAGTATGGGAGCAACCAGGCAGCAATTGAAGTGGGGAGAGTCAGCAATGCAATGTGACATTTGTCATGTTGCACGCATTGCACCTGCTTGCTGCCGCATGACAGGCGATCGACTCAGCGGGCAATACGGAGTACCCGAGATCTCGTGTGTTGGGGGAAGGTGCGGAGGGGAGACTCGTTGGTTGCGAGGTGCCCTACCCTTTCGACGGAAAAGCGCGAAAGGATTGGGGCACGGTGGTTTTGTGGTTGGGAGTGGGCATGTTTGTGGCTGGAGGAAGGTGATGGACGGGCCTGCGGTTGAACCGCTCAGGCTTTCGCAGGCGGCTTCAGGCCCAGCTCGCGCATGGCGATTTGCAGGTCGGCCCAGGCTTCTTTCTTTTGCCTTGGGTCGCGCAGCAGATACGCGGGGTGATAGGTCACGATGAGTTGAGTGCCGCGGACCGGATGTACACGGCCGCGCAGGCCGGCGAGGGGCTGGCGCACGCCTAGCAGGTAAGTGGCCGCTGTGGCTCCCAGGGCAACCAGCACCTGGGGGCGGACCACGTCGATTTGGCGGAAGAGGAACGGCGAGCAGGTAGCGCCCTCTTCCGGCTCGGGGACGCGGTTGCCCGGCGGGCGGCACTTGACCACGTTGGCGATGTACACCTGTTCGCGCTTGAGGCCCATGGCGGCAATCATGTTGTTCAGAAGCTGGCCGGCCTTGCCGACAAACGGCAGGCCGGAGGCATCCTCGTCGGCGCCGGGGCCTTCACCGACAAACATCAGACGCGCGGCGGGGTCGCCGTCGCCGAAGACCAGCTTGTTGCGGCCGGTGTGCAGGGCGCAGCGGGTACAGTTGCCGATCTCGTCGCGAATGATCTGCAAGGCTGCGGCGCGCTCGGGCGGCGGGACAATGGCGCCGATTTGCGGGGGCGCGGGCATGGGCTTGCGGGGAGCGATGAGGTCCTCCTGGGAGTTTGAAGGCTGGGATGACGATTTCCAGGTCTCCGAAGCGGGGACTGGAGTAACCGGGGAGGTCTGAGGCTCCCAAGTCCCCAAAGGCGAGGGACCTGGGGCACCCGCAGGCTGTTTCTCTTGCGCTCCCACCCATTCGGCAGAAAGACGCGGAATGGATGGGGCACCCAGATTCTGGGTTGGAGTTGGTGGGGTATTCGTTTCCCAGGTCCCCAAAGGCGAGGGACCTGGGGCACCCAGCGGTTGTGGAATTTCCACCTCGGCTTCTGCGGCGGCCAGCTTTGCCTGCAGCGCGGGGTCCACGGGGCGGCGATAGAACTCGGTGAGGCCCAGGTCGCGGTAGAAGCGCAGGCGGGCTTCCAGGGCTTCGCGGATCGTGGGGTCGAGCGATTGCGCCACGTTGCTTACTCCACAATCAGTTGGCGGCGAGCGGCGGGCATAACGATCTCTTCCAGCACCCGGTCTTGCCTGGTCTTTTCATCCACGTGGTCGTCGAATTCAAGCACCATCGACTGCGGCCGGCGAAGGGTGAGAATCTCGTCGAGAATGCGGTCGGCCAGCTTGCGCTTGGGCATTTCCGGCAGCTCGATGGCGGTGGTTGCGGTGAGGAAAGTGGCAGCATTCACATCGGCGTCAATGCCGACGCCATCGCCCACTTCGTTCACCACAATGGCGTCGGCGCCTTTGCGCAGCAGCTTGGCGCGGCCGTTTTCCATGCGGTTCTCAGTCTCGGCCGCAAAGCCAACGATCAACTGCCCGGGCCGTCGGCGGCGCACCACTTCGGCCAGAATGTCTTCAGTTGGAGCCAGTTCCAGCATCATGGGCCCGGTGCGCTTCAGCTTCTGTTCGGAAACCAGGACGGGGCGATAGTCGGCCACGGCGGCGGCTTTGATGATGAGCGTGGATTCTGCCATGCGCGAGAGGACGGAGTCCCTCATCTGCTCGGCGGTGGTGATCTGGATCAGCTCGCAATGCGCCGGAGGGCGCAGCGCGGAGGGTCCGCTGACAATAATGACGCGCGCTCCCCGGCTGTGGGCAGCCTCGGCGAGCGCATAGCCCATCTTGCCGCTGGAGCGGTTGCCCAGAAAGCGCACCGGGTCGAGCGCCTCGCGGGTGCCTCCGGCGGTCACCAGAACCGTTTCTCCAGCCAGATCGTTGCGGCGATTGAGGGCGCGGACCACAGCTTCAGCGATCTCCGCGGGCTCGGCCATGCGTCCGGCGCCCACCATGCCGCAGGCCAGTTCTCCGGTGCCCGGTTCCACAACCCGAACGCCGCGCAAGCGCAGCAGATCGAGGTTGGCCTGGGTGGCGGGGTGGTTCCACATGTTCACGTTCATGGCCGGAGCCACAAGCACGGGCGCCTGTGTAGCAAGGTAGAGGGTGGTCAGAAAGTCGTCGGCCAGCCCGTGCGCGAATTTGGCCAGGGTGTTGGCCGTAGCCGGAGCCACCACCAGCAGATCGGCCCATTGCGCCTCGCCAATGTGCTCAATCGACGAATCGTAGGCGCCATCGGCGGTGCCGCCGTCGTCCCACAGGCTGGTGATGACCTTGTGGCCGGTGAGCGCGGCGAAAGTGAGCGGCTGGATGAAGCGGCAGGCCGCCTCGGTCATGACCACATGGACTTCAAAGGCTTGACGCTGCAAGGCGCGCACCAGTTCCGCCGCTTTATAGGCTGCGATCCCGCCGGAGACGCCCACAATTACTCTCATGGCTCGATTGTAGAACGTTTCGATTGTGGAAGGGTGGCATGACGGGTCGGTCGAGGTTCGGGGAATCGCCAACCGGCAAGGCACAGAGCAACCGCAGGTTTTTAGACTTGGCTGAAACGCGCCTCATTCCTTCATGTCGTTCGCGCACCGTGGCGGAGCAAACGGAATGCTGCGTGGGTCGGGAGACCCACGCCACAGCCGGCCGGGAGGCCAGCGCTACAAATTCGTGGACGCGCCGCATGGGAGATGCGGTTTCACTGCGCAGATAAACAGCGAGTTAGGCTCCGCTACGCCGAGACAGCCATTTAGCGATGGCGCCTGCATTTCGAGAGCCCGTGGCCTGGTTCATGGTCTCCGTAACTCGATGGGCGTGTCAGGTTGCTCGGGATGAGAGTTTATTGGTGAAGGGACGGCAAGGCTAGCTGAGCAGAATCGGAACGGCGGGGCCTTCGATCAAGGGTTTGTGGACTTCGACTTCGGCCTTGACGTAGGCGATTTTGCCGGCCTGGATCTCTTCCTGCGCGATGCGGCAGGCCTTGGTGGACTGGGTGCGGATCAGCGCGTGCGAACCACTTTGCAACTGGCGGGCCCGGCGTGCAGCGACCAGAACCTTGCGATAGTTCGAATCGAAACCAGTCTCAACCTTCATGCGGATCTCTCCTCACTCGTTGCCGGAGGGCTCCTTGCCGGACTCCTCCCGTTTGTCCTGAGGATCGTTCTCGCTGGCCTCGGGACTCTTCTGGTTGTCCTCGAGATCCTCCTCATCGGGATCTCCGTCGAAATTCAGTATCTGCTGGCCGTGATTGCCGAGAATGCCAAATGCCTCGAGCACCGGCCTGAGCCGCTCCTGCGAGTTGTTCTGCAGGCAGGCCGCAGCCACTTCCAACACCCTGCGGGAGCGATAGGCAATCACTTCGCCGTTCCGATAGAACCGCTCGGCCAGCACAATCGCCTCTAGCTGTGCGACCGCCCGGTCGAGAATATCGTTGACCAGAATATAACCGTACTCGCGATAATTCTCAATCTCCTTGCTTGCCTCATTGAGGCGGCGGAAGACTTCTTCCTCGTTCACCACGCCCTCGGCGCGGCTGCGGTTGCGCAGCCGGGTGCGGAGAACGCGGGGATTGGGAGGCATGATGAAGATGCTTACGGCTTCAGGCATGCGGGAGCGCACCTGCGCGGCGCCCTGCACGTCGATATCCAGCAGCAGGTCGTGGCCGGCGGCGCGGGCTTCGTCCAGCGACTGGCGCGCGGTGCCATAGTAGTTGCCGAAGACCTCGGCATGTTCCAGAAAGACGCCCTCGGCGAGCATCTTCTGAAACTCGTCCCTAGTGGTGAAGTTGTACTCGCGCCCATGCTGCTCGGACCCGCGAGGCGGCCGCGTGGTCCAGGAGATGGCGAATTCCACGCCGCTAACCTGCTTGCGCAACTCGCTGACCAGAGTGCTTTTGCCCGAGCCCGAGGGCGCCGAAATGATAAAAAGGATACCTGCCACGTTGCTTTGTCCCTCGATGCTTCTCTTCTGATCGGCCCGTTATTCCAGGTTCTGAATCTGTTCGCGTGCCTTTTCGATTTCCGACTTCATGGCCAGTCCCAATTCGGTAATGCGCGTGCCTTTGCCGCCGACGCCGGCGGTCTTCGACAGCAGCGTATTGGCCTCGCGATTCATCTCCTGGAGCAGGAAATCGAGCTTCTTGCCCACTTCACCGCCGGCCTGCAGCAACTCCCGGAAATGACCAATGTGGGTGTGCATGCGGGCCAGTTCCTCGGCCACGTCGCTGCGTTCCACCAGCACCGCAACCTCTTCCAGCAGCCGTTGCCGGTTGAACTCCGGCCCGGTGGCCGTCAAGAGGCGCTGGGTGAGCCGTTCCTGGTAGCGCTGCTCAATCTCCGGACGAACTGCCTCCACGCCCGTTGTGGATTCGGCCAGCCGGTCGAGTGTGGCATGGAGCACCGCTTCAAGGCCTTCGCCTTCGCGGGCGCGCATCGTCTTCAACTGCTCCAGCAGGGGGCCGACTTCCAATTGCACGCTCTCGGCCACTGCGGTCAGGTCTTCGTCGTTATTGCCGCGACTGTCGTTCTGCAATGCGCCGGGAAGGCGCAGGATGCCGTTCAAATCAGGCTCGCCGATCAGTTCGTGCTCTTGCCGGGCCGCCTTGAAGGCCGCCAGAAAGCCGGCCACCAGTTCGCGGTTGTAGCCGGCGCTTTGCTGGGCGTTGCGATCGACGGAGAGAGTCAGTTCCACGTGGCCGCGAACCAGGTTGTCTTTGAGCGCCTTGCGCAGCTCCATCTCCAGCGCGTCAAGGCCCGATGGCAGGCGCAACTGCACGTCAAGAAAGCGGTGATTGACGCTTTTGACGCTCAGCGTGTAACTGAGACGGTCGTTCACGCGAACCTGCGTCCGTGCAAACCCGGTCATCGAATAAATGGGCATTCTTGCTAATCCCCTTCTTCCAGAGAGAGCGCCGGCTCCAGGAGCTGGCCGGGTGCGGCAGACGGCTCGGGCTCCAGCAACTCCGGAACGTCCGGGACATCCATGAACTGTAACCGATAGAGCCGTTGATAGGTTGGCGAGGTTACCAGAAGCTCCTCATGGGTGCCGATGGCGGTGATGCGGCCCTCTTCCAGGACAGCGATGCGGTTGGCGCGGCGGATGGTACCCAGCCGATGGGCGATGACCACCACGGTGCGGCCCTGCATCAGGTTGGCCAGGGCCGCTTGCACCAGGGATTCGCTTTCGGCGTCGAGCGAGGAGGTGGCCTCGTCGAGGATCAGGATGGGCGCGTCTTTGAGGATGGCGCGGGCAATGGCCATCCGCTGGCGCTCGCCGCCGGAGAGCCGGAAGCCCTTCTCGCCAATCACGGTGTCGTAGCCCTGAGGCATGCGCAGGATGAAGTCGTGGGCCAGGGCATTGCGGGCGGCCTGCTCCACCAGGTCGAGGTGAACTTCCGGCTGGCCGTAGGCGATGTTGTTGCGCACCGTGTCGTTGAAGAGAATGGTCTCTTGCGTGACCTGGGCAACCTGGCGCCGGAGCGATCCCAGAGTGCAATCGTGCAGGTCGCAGCCGTCGATAAGGATGCGGCCGGAGGTGGCGTCGAAGAAGCGCGGAATCAGGTTGACCAGAGTCGACTTGCCGGCGCCGCTGGGGCCGACCAGCGCCAAAACCTCGCCGGCCCGCACCTCGATGTCGACATTGTGCAGAATCTGGTGCTCGCCCTCTTCGCTGGAGTAGGAGAACCCGACATTCTCAAACCGGACAGCCTTTGAAAAGCGCTGCAGCGACTTGGCGTGGGCGCGTTCCTTGACGTCGTCCTCGGTGTCGAAGAAGCTGAAAATCGACGCCGAGGCGCCCATGGCCTGCTGGAAGCTGTTGTAGAAGTAAGCAAACTTGCGCACCGGATCGTAGAGCTTGAACAGCAGAATGATGAACGCGCCGAACATGCCCATGGTCATCCGCCCATGCATGATCTCGTTGCGGCCGATGAACAGGAACATGGCGATGGCCATGGCGCCGATCGAATCCATCAGGGGCGAACTGATGCTCTGGATGCGAACGTTGCGCAGGTTGGCGCGGAACAGGCGCTTGGCCGCCTTCTTGAAGCGCAGAATCTCCCAAAGCTCGGTGTTGAAGGCCTTCACAATGCGGTTGCCGGTGACCGTCTCATGGAGGATGTTCTGCAGTTCGGCCAGCTTGTCTTGTCCGGTGCGGGTGCGGGTGCGGACTTCTCTGCCGATCTTGCGCGCCGAGGTGACCACCACCGGAATGAACAGCAGCAAGGCCCAACTGAGTTGACCACCCAGCCTGACGACGAAGACCAATCCGACGAGGAATGTGAAGAACTGTTGCAGGAACTCGCCAATGACCGAGCTGAGCGCGTTCTGCACCCGATCGACATCGTTGATGAGCGTGGAGAGGATGGTGCCGGTGGCGTGCTTGTGAAAGAAGCTCGACGAGCGGCGCATGGTGACTTCATACAGGTGATTGCGCAGGTCGGTAATGGTGCTGAACCCGGCATAGTTCACCAGGTAAGTACCGGCGTAATCGCACAATCCCTTGAGAAGGGTTGAGAGCACAAGCGCGAAAGCCACCACGTTCCATGCGTTGTGCATGTGCAGGAACGGGGGGACCAGGGCCCTGAGATCGAAGTGCCAGGGGCTCTTGGAGAGCCCGAGCAGGATGGGGCCTTCCGGGGCGTCGGGCCTGAGGACCTGGTCGAAGATGGGTTGCAGCAGCAGAACGCGAAAGGTGTCGAGCACGCCTACCATGGCCAGCAGCAGGACGCCGGGGAGCAGTTGCAGCCAGAAGGGCAGCCAATAGCGGAGGAGTCGCCAGAAGTTCTTCATGCCGGCCGGACCGCCTGGCAAATGCGGGATTCGGGAACCAGCCGGTGGTGAGGGGCGCAAAACTCCATCCCCGTATTGTATCCGGGCGGGCATCGGTAGGGGCTGAGAGGAATCAGCAGACGAAGGGGATGACACGATTTCCTGGGAGCGCAGACTGATGCGGCGGGGGTTAGCGTCATCCCGGGCTGCCGGCGAAGGTGCGCATGGCTGGGATAAAAGCCCCATCCCTGAGCCTATTTCGAGATAAATAAATCTTGCTTGCCGCCGATACAGCAATAAGGGTTTTCCCGTTCTTCAACTTGCCCAACCACCGAGATTGAGAATCCGACATGCTCTTAGCTCGACTCAGCGTCCGATCGCGGTTCATGCTCGTCCTGGTTATCGGATTCGCCTTTCAGGCCGGAATCTCGGTGGTCTCGCTGATTTCACTGAAGCAGTCGATGCTGCAGGCGCGCACGCTGGAAGTGAAACATCTGCTGGAAACCGCTTACTCGGCCGTGGTGTTTTACCACGACCAGGCCACCAAGGGACTGATGACCGAGGAAGCGGCCAAAACCGCAGCCAAGGATGCCGTGCGGGCGCTGCACTACGACAACGGCAACTACTTCTTCATCTGGACCATGGATGGAGTAGGAGTGGCTCATGGGTCCCACCCGGAGTGGGAGGGCAAACACGTTCTCGAGTCGCCTGAAAAGGAGAAGCTCCCGGTTGTCTCCTACATGGTTTTCCGTTTGATCGAGGCCTGCAAGACCGCCCAGAAAGAGGGCGTGACTACCTATCGCATTCCCAAACCGGGTCTGGTTGAACCGGTAGACAAGATTGCCTATACGCGGTTATTCGAGCCCTGGGGATGGTCGGTAGGAACGGGCGCTTATGTCGACGACATAGAAGCCACCTTCCGAGCCAAGACGATCATTCTTCTGTGGGTTTTCGCCGGGCTGATCGGGGTGGCCGGATTCATTACCTTCCTGCTGGGCCGCGACCTTGCCGGTGCTCTGCGACGGCTATCGGTAAGAATCGCCAGCGTTGCCGCCGGCGAGTTCGAGGGTAAGGTGCCGGAGATCGAGCGCCGCGACGAGGTGGGCATCATGGCGCGGGGTGTGCTGGTGTTGCGGGATCGCAGCCGGGCGGCTGCCGAACTCAGCGAAGAGATTCTCAAGAGCAACCAGCGGCTGAGCGAAGAGACCATTCGCGCCGGCAAACTGGCTATAGAAGCCGAGCAGGCAAGCGTGGCAAAGAGCGAATTCCTGGCCAATATGAGCCACGAGATCCGCACTCCGATGAACGGCGTAATCGGCATGACCGAGCTGCTGTTGGACACGGATTTGACCCCCGACCAGCGCCACTATGCCGAAACCGTGCGCACCAGCGGCAGTTCTCTGCTGGGTTTGATCAACGACATCCTGGACCTGTCGAAGATCGAAGCCAACAAGCTGGAACTGGAGACAGTGCCGTTTGACTTGCTGCAACTGCTCGACAATCTGGCTGCGGCACTTTCTCCGCAGGCCGATGCCAAGGGTATTGAGCTGTTCTGCGTCGCCGACCCCGACGTACCTGCCACAATCCAAGGCGACCCTGGACGGCTGCGGCAGATTCTCACTAATTTGCTGGGCAATGCCATCAAGTTCACCGAACGCGGCGAAGTCGATGTGCGGGTCTCCATCGAGAGCCAATCCGAATCTGGATACCGGCTCCGATTTTCAGTGCGCGATACGGGCATCGGCATCCCAAAAGAAAAGCTGTCGACCATTTTTGAGAAGTTCAGCCAGGTAGAAGCTTCTACGACGCGCAAATTCGGCGGCACGGGACTGGGGCTGCCGATCGCGAATCAACTGGTGGAGTTGATGGGCGGCCATATCGATGTGAAGAGCATGCTAGGCCAGGGCACGGAGTTCCGGTTCACCATTCTCATGTCCTTGGCAAGCTCCAAAGAAGAGGAAAGGAGGGCTTCGTGCCCAACGGCTTGAGCGGAATCCGCGTTCTGATTGTGGACGACAACGCGACCAGCCGCGAGATTCTGTGCAACCTGACGTCCTCCTGGGGTATGCGCCCCGGACGGGCTGAAGGAGGCGCATGGGCACTAGAAGTTCTTTCCAGCGCGGTGGGCGAGGCCGACCCGTTTGAGATTGCCGTGATCGATATGCAGATGCCGGAGATGAACGGCGAAGAACTGGGCCTGGCCATCAAAGCGGATCCGCGTCTGGCGGGCATGCCCATGATTCTGCTGATCTCCCTCGGGGACCGGCGGGACTGGGAAAGGACAGGCTTCGCGGGTTGCGCCACCAAGCCGATTCGTCGCGACGACCTTCATGCCGTTTTAGCCGGAGTATTGTCCGGTGAGCCCGGCGCCGTCCTCAAGGCAGTCAAAAAACAAGATGCAATCCAGGACACGCTGCAGCCGTTCACAGGGCTCTCGCCGAGAATCCTGCTGGCCGAAGACAACTTCGTCAACCAACAGGTAGCGATCGGCATACTGAAGAAATATGGATTGGCCGCGGATATTGCGGCCAACGGCGTGGAGGCAATCAAAGCGCTGGAGGCGATCCCCTACGCCCTGGTGCTGATGGATATGCGCATGCCGCTGATGGATGGGGTGGAGGCGACGCGCCTGATTCGCAACCCAACATCCTCGGTTCTGAACCACGACGTGCCCATTATCGCCATGACTGCCAACGCCATGCAAAGCGACCAGGATCTGTGCAAGACCGCCGGCATGAACGACTTTGTCCCCAAGCCGGTGCAGCCCTCGGTGTTAATAAACGCCATTCAACGTTGGCTGGTTGCGGAGAACAAGGAAGGCACTTCGGAATCTGCCGTCGTCTCCGCACCGTAAGCGCGAGCTAACTTGCTTGGTCCGCGCAGCGGAAGCGGAGGGCTTGTTTACCATCTTCTGAGCGATACCCTGATGAATCGAGGAGACGCTGTGGCCGCCTGCATTGTGACAGATGCGAAAGTGTCTGCATCGGCCTGCGCATGAGCCGCAGTGCTTCCATAATGAACAGAAAGCAGCGGGTTCGGCGCCGAATGAGTAGAGGACACACCCGCAGTCCAAAGCGATCGTCTGAGAAAGGTTCGCCATGTCGAGATGGATTGTACTTGCGCTTCTCCTCATTCTCTCTTCCGCAGGAATTCTGGTGGCCGCTCCGGCGGAATTAACACGTATGAAACTACATCGGATCACGGTGATTCAGGGTTATTCCTGCGCCAAAGACTACACTTTTTTCTACACCAACGGGAAACTGGAGCGTTGCACAACGAGCCAGGAGGCGCAGTACGGCGAAGCGCTGATTCCTCGCGGTTCCCTGATCTATCTGAAGCCAGACGGCTCGCTCTGGGGGGTTGGGCTGGTTCACAGTATGCTGATCCACGATGTGCAGTGCGATGGCGGCGGCTTTCTCGGCCCGTCCGAGGGATCCAGTACCGGTTTCTTCCCGAGCGGAAAGCTGAGAGTCTGCTACCTGGCCAAGAATCAGGTTGTTCAGGGCGTTCCATGCGCGCATCAGGGAATACTGGCATCGCTTAAAGGTCCCGACTCCGGAGTCTATTTCCACGAAGACGGTCGTTTGCGGTCATGCCTGCTCGCGGAAGATTTCGGCAATCAGAAGAAACACACGATCTGGAAACCGGGCGTGAGTAAGCAGTGATACTACCCGTTATCGGTGATTGCTCAAGAGGGGAACTCGTGCGGTTACCGATGGCGGGCGCACCAAAAAGAAAGGCCGCTCTCGGCGAGCGGCCTTTCTTTTTGGGTGTTCAGCGATGGCTGTCTTGGTTTACATAGGCTTTCTAGGCCTTTCGTCTAAGTCGCAGACCACGCAACCCTCTCGACCTTTTGGCCAAGGAGTTGGCTCTTAAAGAACTGCAGCGACTTTTTCAGACCTTCATGGAGGGAAATTCTTGGCTCCCAGTCAAGCAGGGTACGGGCCTTCGTGATGTCGGGGCAACGGCGAGTTGGATCATCCTGGGGCAAGCCCTGAAAGCAGAGTCCACTTCTTGAACCGGTGACCTCAAGTACGGTTTGTGCACATTCGAGGATGGTGAACTCGTCCGGGTTTCCAATATTAACCGGCGAGTGTTCTGGGGAACGTGCAAGGCGGAGGATTCCTTCAATAAGGTCGTCGACATAGCAGAAACTGCGCGTCTGGTTGCCGTCGCCATAGACAGTAAGCGATTCACCACGCAGAGCCTGCATCATGAAGTTGGAGATCACGCGGCCATCACTTGGGTGCAGGCGGGGCCCATAGGTGTTGAAGATTCGCACAAGATGAGTATTCACGCTGCGTGATCGCTGATACGCCATCACCAACGCCTCGGCGTAGCGTTTGGCCTCATCATAGACAGAGCGGGGACCAATAGGGTTCACATTGCCCCAGTAGTCTTCAGTTTGCGGATGCTCAGCCGGGTCGCCGTAGCATTCCGAGGTCGATGCGTGCAAATACCCAGCATGGTATCTGGCCGCTATTTCCAGTGTATTCTCAACTCCAGCGGAGCCCGCTCGCAGCGTCTCCACGGCCAAGCGCAGATATTCCGGTGGACTAGCAGGTGAGGCGAAATTAAAGACGTAGTCCACCCTACCAGGATCGAACGGCACGCAAATATCACGTTCCTCGAACTGGAAACACGGTTCATTTATCAGGTGAGAAATATTGTCGAGAGTCCCGGTCGATAGATTATCCACACCGAACACCGTGCACCCCTCGGCCAGGAGTCGGTCGGTTAGGTGGGAGCCAAGAAAGCCGGCGGCGCCGGTTACAAGTATGCGCATCATGGATAATCGTTCCTCTTGGTCTGGATGTGGGCCCAATCTCAGTGCACTTGATCTTCTCAACACCGAACTCTAACAAACGGACACGCTCTGCGTAGCACCCAACCGATTCGGCCTCCTTGGTCGATTCATAAGCGCATTCCGCATTTTGCATTTTGCTAGAGGATGGCTGAACGGACGCAAGAACCGCCATAACCCACCCCAGCACGGAGATACTTGGGATCGAAACCGCTATCGAGCCCAATGCTGGAAGCGATATCTTGCTTTTTTTACAACAACCCCGACGATGTTATCTATCGTGCGATCGCTTGATCGCGCCGCTGCGCCTCGGCAATCGCTTTCGGCGGGTCAGACTCTGCCTTGAACAACAGTATTCAGGACTTAAAATATCCCACCAATGACAGAAACCCAATTCCGCACCCGACTACGCCCGTTGAAAACGTCAGTATTGTCTGCTCCCGCCAAGGTTGCGCGGCCAACATCAGATAAGGCAATGACATTGCAGTATAACGGCTTGAGTACTGATGGGCAATAAACACCGGAGACGCGGCGACGCACAGCAGCCCGGCATAGATCGCTACCTGCTTTAGGTCTCCTCTATTCCGCCAAATCGTATGGAACAGGAACGCAAGAAACACGACCCCGAAGCTCAACATTAGAGATCCGCATAACGTGCCATACGCGGCCACCACGGAACTAGGAACGAAGCGATCGACGGACGAACGGACCGGGAACAGCACGCAAGCGCCGAACCAACCGTTAACTGCAGCAGTCACTAGGGCTAGCCCCATCATGACCTTTGCTGGAAGCCATTTGCAACGAGGTGCTAGCAGCATGAAGCAAATACCGGTATAACCTAGAGAGATGACCCCATGCGTTAGCGAAATTCCTTGTTGCACAAAGCGATGTGACGGCGGCACAAGGCCTCCCCATATCAAGAAGAGCGGCATTGCCAAAGCAACCACAATGCCCATATACACCAACGCGGCCATTCGAGCCCTGCGCTCGATAAGCGCGACCAACACGAGTATTCCTGTTAGCAAGAGGTAAGGCTGCCTTCCCCACACAGAAATGCCAAGCAAGCAGGCACTCGTAACAAACCACCCAAGCACATGCTTTCTTCGCTCAAGAGATTCCAACCCTCTCAAGAGTAGACAGAGACTCAGCGTTACACAGATCAACGCAGACATCTCTGAAAGCGCCAAACCCGCCAACACCCACGTCATCGGCACCACCAGTACCGAGCAGCCTTCAATCCAATAGTCAGACCGCTTCTTCCCCTTAGTCCACGCAGCCAATACGGCTGCAACCATCAGCAGCAAGAACACATTTACGAGCCGCATCCCCACGGGATTCAGTTGGGTTAATGGTTCGAATACTACCTGCACAAAGGCATATAGTGGCCCGACTGTTCCTGTTAGGGAATTCATGAACCTCGAGGTGAACCCATATTGATGGAAAAGCGTAATGTAATTTGCAAAGAAATGCTCGTCGTACACGAACCGATGAGGCGACATCACAACCAGCACGATCAGAACAAGGAATGCTATTATCAACAGGCAGCCTGTTAGGCGTATCGCCAAGAGGTTCTCGCCACACACACCTTCCGAATCAGACATTCTCACTCCAACTCTTCTCTCGCGCGGCACTCCGAGATGGTTTTGCATTCAACTCTGACTCACAAGGCCCGGCACGTCCATTGACACGGCAGGTCCTAGAAGCATTCTCTCGAGATACGCCAGCAGCAACGGCTCACAACGGCCCAGCGACCATAGCCCTTTTCCCTTTTCTAAACTGAGACTTCCTTAAATACCAGTCAATCGTCTTCTGCAACCCGTCTTCAAAAGAGGTTCTAGAATGAAAGTCGAATGCGCGCCCGGCCCGGGTCACATCCAGGCACCGCCGAGGTTGCCCATTGGGTTTCGTCCGATCCCAGCGGATTCGGCCACCGAATCCAGTCAGTCCTGCAATCAATGTCGTCAGGTCGAAGATCGATATCTCCATCCCGCTCCCGAGGTTTACCGGATCTGCTCCATCGTACTTCTCCGTCGCCAATGCAATCCCTTCGGCTGCATCCTCCACATATAGGAATTCCCGGGTGGCCGACCCGTCGCCCCACAACAGAACTTCTTCTCTTCCTTCTTCCACTGCCTCCACGCACTTCCGAATCAAAGCCGGAATCACGTGGGACGATTCCAGGTCAAAGTTGTCGCCAGGCCCGTATAAGTTCACGGGCAACAAGTAAATCGCGTTCATGCCATACTGCTCTCGATACGCCTGGCACTGCACTAGCAACATTTTCTTTGCCAGTCCATAAGGAGCATTTGTTTCCTCTGGATAACCATGCCACAAGTCCTCTTCGCGAAACGGTACCGGTGTGAACTTTGGATAAGCGCAAATCGTGCCAAGGACGACTGTCTTCTCGATGCCGAAGCGCCGTGCTGCCTCGATTAACTGAATGCCCATGATCGCGTTCTCGTAAAAGAACCGCCCTGGATTTGAACGGTTTGCGCCGATCCCGCCCACAACCGCTGCCAAATGGATTAAAACCTCTGGCCTATACTCGGTAAACAAACGCTCAATCGAGTCGATTTGCGTTAAGTCGAATTCCGGATAGGTCGGAACAAAGACATTGAGGCATCCCATGCACTCGAGCCGACTCATGAGGTGCTTTCCTAGAAATCCTGCTCCTCCCGTGACTACAATCCGCATGTCCGATAGCTGTATCATGAGTCTCTACCCTCGGCTGCGACAGCAAGTCCAAGAGCCTCCTTGCCGCCTTTAAGGCGTGCCTCCAACTCTCTGATATCCGCATCTACCATTATGCGGATCAACTCAATGAAGGTTACCGTTGGCTCCCATTTCAGGATCCTGTTTGCCTTCGACGCGTCCGCGCAAAGATAGTCGACTTCAGCCGGCCGAAAATACCGAGGGTCAACATCCACGTACTCTCGCCAATCCATATCGGCGGACGCAAACGCAAGCTCGACGAATTCGCGGACCGTGTGAGCTTCTCCTGTGCCAATCACGTAGTCGTCAGGGCGATCCTGCTGCAACATCAGCCACATCGCCTGCACGTAATCAGGTGCATATCCCCAATCGCGAAGCGCGTTTAGATTGCCCAGGAACAACCTCTGCTGGACCCCATATTTAATCCGGGCAACAGCACGGGTAATCTTGCGAGTAACAAAGGTTTCGCCACGCCGTGGAGATTCATGATTGAATAGAATCCCACTGGATGCGTGGATTCCATAACTCTCCCGATAGTTTACTGTAATGTTGTGTCCAAACACCTTCGCGCAAGCATACGGACTTCGTGGGTGAAAGGCCGTCGACTCACTCTGAGGAGGCGGCGCGCTTCCAAACATCTCGCTCGACGAAGCCTGATAAAAGCGGCACTTAACGCCAGTTAGCCTCATGGCCTCAAGCAAGCGAAGCGTACCCGATGCCACTACATTCGCGGTAAACTCGGGGACTTCGAAGCTAACTTTGACATGACTCTGAGCGCCCAAATTGTAGATTTCATCGGGCTCAAGGTCATGGAGGAGCGAGGCCAGCGAACTTCCGTCCGTGAGATCGGCATAGTGTAAGAAGAACCGACTGTCTGCCTCGTGATAATCACAGAAGATGTGGTCGACACGTTCGGTATTGAAGCTTGACGCGCGACGTTTGAGACCATGAACTTCGTAACCCTTCTCGAGCAAACACTCGGTCAAGTAAGACCCGTCCTGGCCAGTACATCCAGTAATTAGAGCCTTTTTCTTCGGCATATCGCTCCTTAAGTGCAAGAGAGTGAGATTTCTGTCTTCAACGTTGTAGAGCCAACCAAGAACCATTTACAGTGCGAACGCGCGGATTTCCTCCACCTACTTTGAGAGAGTCGGCCTAATGAGACCACACGCAAGCCAACTCCCGCCGGAAGGACCGAACTGCTCGTTCGGATGCTCATATCGGGAACGGCGCGATTTGATTCGCTTCGATTGTCAGTTATGAAATGCGGTTGTCTCAGCCGGCACACTCGAAGAACTTGACGTGGTGGGCTTCACATCGGCCGGTCTCGTTCCCGAGGAACGAAGCAGACGAATGTTGTAGCCAAGAAGCGTGCCCGCTGCGACACCGAACAGATCTGCAGTCACGTTGTCGGGCGCTAACGCTAGCATTGGACCTGAGATCAGTGCCTGCGTGACTTCTAGGCCGATTCCCAGCGCGGCAACTAGCAGCGAAAGCGCCCCGCCTGTTCTTCCCTTCCACGATGCGAAGGGTATTGCGACGAGCAGTATGTATGCCAGAAAATGGACCCACCGATTCAATTCGTTTGTACTTATCACCTGATAGAGCCAACTGCTGCCAGGTCGAATCGACATCAGCAGGACTCCGCCGACTAATACATACCAGATCAAGCGCAATCGCGTGTTCATCAACATGTCCCTCAACTCTCAACTGCGGTTAACCAACTCCACCTGACTCAGAATCTGACTAAAGCTGCGCGAGACGCTGTCCATGAAGAGAACTGCAGCCGCCCCTCGGTTCTTGGCCGTACTCTCACGCCACAGGCTGATATATCCGTGGCGAGGAAAGTCTATGCGGGCTTGCCATCCCGAGTGGACTCCCCATTCCCGTTGCACATCATCGATGTCGAATACAATTCCTGAGAATCCGAACTGGGGACAGGTTCTCTTGAGCAATTCCCAACATTCCTGGAGAGAGATGTCTGCATGGACCTCGTGCTCAAACGCATCAAGCGCGAGTTGAGCACTGAGGATGCTTCGAAAGGCTCCGCCTAACACTACCCTGCCTGCGGCCCCAAACTCGTTATAGCCTAGATGCTGCAGTCCCAGCCAAGCCGCAAGACAGACCAGAACGATAACGAAGCCACGATTGCTCTCGTGGCTAACCGTCAGGAGAATGGATGCGGCAGCACCAATTCCGCAGATGCCATATAGTATTAAGACAAGGCGACGAGGTGTAAGCCCTCTGGACATTGGTTTGTGATGGATATGTGCATGGTCTGCTGCAAAGATAGGTTGGCCCCGGAGAAACCGCCTGACAATAGCAAGACCAACATCCAGGAGAGGAACGGCAAGAACAAGCAATGGTGCTGTCATACCCAGTACAGTGCTTGACTTCTCGCTCCACACCGCACCAAAGCATCCAAGCAGGAATCCAAGTGTCAGGCTTCCGCAATCACCAAGAAAGATGCTCGCAGGATTGAAATTGTACCGTAAGAAGCCCAAGAGAGCGCCAACGAGCGGCACGACCGCGAGCGCCATAGGTATATTGTTGCTGAGTAGGGCAGCGATGAGCATCGTGAACGCGGCAAACAAGCTCACACCCGTTGCGAGTCCGTCGACACCGTCGATCAAGTTGATTGCATTTGTACAAGTAACTATCCATATAATCGTGATTACAAAGCTGACAGCGACCCCAGTAAAAGAGTACCCGACAAGGGCAGTCACATGGATTCCGCCGAACCAGGCCAGTATCGCAGCCGCAACTTCAGCCGAAAGCTTCTTCCATGGGCGAAGACTAACCACATCATCAATCAGACCTATGCCGAAGACAACGGCAAAGGCAGGGAGTAAACGAACTACGAGGGGCAACCCCTCCCACACAATTGCGCCCGAGCTTAGTCGGACGGCGAGAAGCAGGCAGTAGGCACCGAGGACCGAAGCGAAGATTGCTACGCCGCCCATTCGCGGGATCGGGGCAGCATGGAACTTCCGTTGTTGGTCCGGTTGATCGACGACCCCAAAGCGCCATGCCAGATTCCTGACGCACGGAGTCAGGAACAGCGCCAAGAAAGCGGAGGCAACACCAAGAAACAGTAGGGAATACATCAGCTATCTCACATTATCCAAGTGGTCCGCTTCCGTGGTTTTCCGAGTCGCAGTTATGCTCGCCCACAAACGATGTCCTCGACTCGAGCAACGCCGATAGGAAGATCAAAATGTTGCTCGAAGGCCGAGCGCCCCCGCTCCCCTGCCTCTCGGAGTAAGTGTCGATTCAGGTCAAGGTGGTGAAGCAGGCTGATGACACCCTCGACGTCGCCGGCTTGAATGTGCCAGCCACACTTAAACGTACGAATGTGGCTTGCGGGAGTGGATTTGGTCGGACCGATGTACAGCAGAGGACGTCCGGCTGCCATAATCCCATAAATCTTGCTGGGAATGACCGAACCGAGGGTTTCAGGAATCTGCGTGACAAGACCGAGATGACCGTCCGCAAGGCTTTCCCCAAGTTTGGCGTTGGTACAGTAGCGACGAAATTCAACATTCTTAATTGATCTTGCTTGGCAGAGACTCTCCAGCCGCGGACGCCTTGGACCTCCGCCAGAAATGATGAAGCGAAACCTCGGATGGTTGGCGAGTCGCTCAATCACTGCAGAGATCGTTGCCACTTCGTGGGCGAGGCCGAGGTTGCCGGAGTAATGTACGGTGAGTGGTCCATCCAGGAATGCCATAGGGAGGATATCCTTACCACATGCCCAGCTTTCAGCCACGAGGATCTTACTTTCAGAAATCCCGCGGGCCACTAACCGGCTTCTCATCTCGTCCCCTAGCACAATGATTGCATGAGCGTGCCTTCGCGACCAGTCAATGATAGCTCCGACAACCACCTCTATCGCACCGTTTTTTCTAACATAGCCGATATCGGTAGCTATATCTGGGTAAATGTCCATCTCCCATATGACGTGACGAGAACCGCGGACCAGACAGAACACGGCACCGATCACGGGCAGGACCGGAGGCGTGGTGAGCGTGACAACACAATCTGGGCGGCGCATCCGAATACCGAGCCACAGGGTACCAACGAGATATGAGCAATACGATGCGAGGCGGGCTACGATGTTATGTCCAAAGCTGATATTTCGGGTTCTAAGAATCGTGACTTCCGGACTGGGGCCGGCGCTTGAATTGTCCGTTGCTGCACTCTTTCCCCCGCATATCGCGGTCACTTCGTGCTCCCGGGACAGTTGCCGTGCCAGATCTGTGAGAAGACGGCTACTTGCAACAGAGTCAGGCCAGAAGAACTGATTTAGGAGAGCTATATGCATGGGAGCATCCGCACTGACACGTGATCCACAGTTGCTCGGGCCATTTCCGGGCCATCCCGTTCAGATTGCCAAAGCCGTTTGTACGCCAAGGCCCTTCACAATCAGCCATGATCGCCGGTGCAATTTTACGCCACGATATCAGCGCATTCCGCCTCAGCGTCTGACGGTCTCAGCAGAGGCGAGCCACGTCGTTAAGCCAGGCATCCAGACTTTCCAGCTCTCTGTCAGCAACGATGCCGGAGGCAAATAATGCCTTATATGACAAGCGCAAATTGTCGGCAATTGACCTATCAGGCGATATTGCTTCCGACACTCGCTTGAAAACCTCCTCCGATTGTGTGTACATCGGAATCTCCGAGATGAAGTCCTTCATCAAGTCATGAGGGTTTCGCTCTTGAGTCACAGTGGCGCTCGTAAATCCCAGATGATAACCGTAGAGCCACATTATCGGTTGAGCAACCAGTCCTCTTAGAATATCGGTAAATCTGAATGTCACTGAGATCGGAAGGTACAGGAGAGGAAACACCGCTTTTCGGAATGCCGCGTTCTGGGAGTTAAATGGGCTTATTGTCCCGGCGCCCAACACGCAGGGCTGTTTCACGGCAAAGCAGCAGAGCTCACCGTAGGTCATGCGATAAATTGCATCCACATCTGGATCTCCGTCCGCCAGGCCCTGCCAGACACCTACGTTGCAATGCCGCGTTCCGATGTCAGATTCAAAGTCACGAGGATCATTTATCAGGCGCAGCGGTAGTCCCCGAGGCCATATCTTTCTATCCGAGAAGCGCTCGTACATGTTAATGAAGCCGTGATTAGGCTGGATATATTCGAACACTCCATCCATTTCAGGGAATTCCCAGGTCTCAAAGGGGATATTGTCGTCATCCGAGTCGATTATGATGTCGGCACCCTTTTCCATCGCGTAAAGGTATCCCATCATTTTGCGGCAATAGTGATTGAGGGGTAGAAGCCTACCGACCCTTGTTGGCATGTCGCGCTGACGCTCCAAGGAGACGTACTCGACATTTGGACATTCCCATCTCTCGGGAGTTTTAGCGTCCCCAACAACCACAAGACGATATCCGCTCATCGAGCTGAATGCTCGTATTGCTTCGGTAGGTTGAAAGACCGACGTAATGACGATGTATTTCTTTAGCATTCTAGCTTCCACTTTGACAATTTGATTGGGTGAAGGTACAGAAGGCGGGGAAACCGTTCGATCAATCGACTAAGACTCGACTCGTATTGCTCCAGTTTGATTGTCACAAAGTCGTCGGAGGTCCAAAGAGCTTTCCCCTGCAACTGAAGATTCTTCTCCTCTACAATCTTTGCACTTGTCAAGCACATGGCGGTTGGAATGGCAATTTCGGCAAAGAGCCCGGCCGCTGCGAAAACCCCACAGTAGCGTTGAAACAAGTAAAAGCTTCTTTTGGAGATGATAAATAGATCTGAGTAAGACCCTACTAATGGATACGATAGGTGATAGGTCCTAGCGGTGATGAAATGGACGACACGCCTAGCGCAACGTAAGCCGGCAGCGTATGCACTGCGAAGAGACGAGAACGTATTTAGCGAGACGCTCAATGGACCCCAAATCTGGGAATATGAAAGTGCCTTCATTTCTAGATTGAACCTCCGCATTCTGTCTATGGCGACATTTAGTTCAGGCAACTCAGATGCTATCTGGAGGCCTGGCGGATCGACCCGAAACTCATAGGCTTCGTGGGTGCGGTTCCAAAACTCTCTGGTTTCATGAAACTGCGTGAGTTGAGGTATAAATGACGTTTCCTTGTCTAGATTGAAGTACTCCATGTAGTTTTGCTCGTTGATTTCTGGATTCAGGATGCAATCGTCCGCGAGATAGAGGTAATGGTCTACTTCAGTGTGTCTGATGAAGGGATAGCTTTGGCTTATAGCGCTTTGAAAATAGCGAGAGTTGTAATAGACAGGAATCACATCTTTGCGGTCTCCATCATAAAACGGCATTAGAAAGTATATTTGCGAAAAGCGTTTGCCGTAGATTTCAGCAAGTATTGCGATATTGCTGTCAAAGCGATGATTGAATATGATGATGAGCGCAACTCGCATTCCGTTAGAAGATTCTGAGTCGGGCATATGACGCCTCACATGTTATTGCGGAATGCGCCGCCTGGCTTTCCCGAGTTGCCAACAATGCCCGGCGATGCAACAAAGGAAATGGTTGGCGGATCATGACTGCGGTTTTGGCTTTGTGCGGTCCCGGCAAAAGCACGCCAATGTTCTCCGCCATGAGTTTTGATGTGCAGAGTCCCTTGCAGGTGGACGAATTGTCCCTTCAGCTTGGATAGCATCAGATATTTGCAAAGGCTCTGCGGATTGCGAGTCTCCTCTTGGCGTGATCAAGGACAAGGCCGAGCCCTGAATTGGCGAAATTAGTTCGCCCAGATATTTTGCAGTTCCGTGACAGTCCTGCCCCAACTGAAATACTCTTTTCGCTCCCAAGCTGCGACCCGCATTTGCTGCAGGGTTGACGGGTTTCGGGCCGCGTTCTGAAGCCGGGCGGCGATTTCCTCCGGGGTGGCGTCCTTGCGAAGGAGAATAGAGGCCGACCCAGCTGCTTCGCAGACGTCGATCAGGCCGCCGGCGGCGGTGCATACAATTGGAACTCCCAGCCTGAGAAATTCCAGGGGAGCAATTCCCATGGGTTCTTCGTGACTTGGGACGCACCCGAGGTCGCAACTCTCAAGTATGTCCATAAAGCGGGACAGTTCGCGGGCCTTATCGATTAGCCCCACAGCGTGTACATTGCCGTGCCTGCGATATTGGCGCGGGAGGCTGCCAATTGCAACGACTTCCGCCGGCACACCTGCTCGATTGAGCAGTTCGACGGCAGCCACAAGTCGTGGCAGTCCCTTCCTCTTCCAGTCTTTCCCAGTAAATCCAAGACGTAGTGGACGATTAAGAGTAAAGCGATCAGGCGGAGCAGACGGACCTCTATCACCGAGCCTCTGCAGGACCGCATCCTCCGGTATATTTGCCCCCGGCAGAACGGTATGGATTCGATTGGGGGATAGCCCGTATCTCAGTTGGAGAGATTCACGGACCCAGGCAGCCATGGTAACTATGCGGGAAGCCGAACGGTACCCGTCACACTCTATTGCTGTCGCCTCTTGGGCAATTCTGCCATTGAGCCATGCACACATTCCATGGGTTGCGAACAGAGCTTGCAGTGTGGTGTCGATGTAGTATGAGGTTCCAATCGAGTGCTTGAGCAAATACCGGGCTGGCAGAAGTTGGTAATGACTGATGACCTCCTGCAGGTCGAGACGGCGGCACTCCTGTACTGCTTTTTTTCCCAACTTATCGAGGAATGCCTGGCAATACTGAAAGCCTCGCGCCTTCCGACCCTGCACGAGCTGAATTGCTTGCCAAACGAACCTTAATCCCGCTGCATGTGCTAACCGGAGATCCAAGCCCCCTTGCAGGAAGCCGTACTGGCGGCCTGCATGAAGCAAGCAATGAGGAGTGCCACTCCAAGTGCCGATGTCTTCGCTATTTCCGTTACAGGCCACACCAAGCCGTTGGTTCACTCCGGCATCTCCAGTCCCAAGCAACCCATGTACTCGGTGACCATCCTGCAGGGCACGAATTTCTGTTCAGTCCACGCTCTTGCACTATCGACCTGAGCACGGGTACGAGTCCAATTCGTCTCCACGTCGAGGATTTGATCTGCTAAATCCTCAGGATCGCCCATGCGCGTCATCCGCGCTACCCGTCCGTTGTCAGTTACCTCCGCCACCGGACCAACGTTGGTAGCCACAAGCGGACGACCGATCGCCATTGCTTCCAGCATTGAATTGCCCAAGCCTTCTTCTTGAGTTGTGGCATGAACAGCTATCGACCAGGTCCGCATGACTGTTGGAATATCAGCAACCCAACCCAGGAAGCTCACCCGATTGCTGATGCCCAGGCTGTCAGCCAATTCCTCAAGCACCGTGCGAAACGGGCCATCTCCTGCGAATTCGAGATGCCAGTCCGGCCGCTTTTGAAGAACGATGCGCCAGGCGCGGAGAAGCGTCGCATGGTCCTTGATTCGGTCCAACCGCGCAATCATGCCAACCCGAACATCTGCCGGCAATTCGGTTTGAGGTTCATACCGAAACTTGTCTATATCGATCGCATTGTACACAAGATGGGAGCAAAAATGTCTGAAGCCGCTTTTCCCAAAGTATGACTGCTCAACATGCCGGCTTACTGGAATCAAAGTAGCTTCTCGCCCCCTCGGAAGCAGGGTATACGCTTCAGCAGCAACCGCATTTCTCAACGACAATCGTATCGGATTGCCCACATGTGCGACGATCTTCTCGACTCCGGCACTGTGACAAGCAGCGACTTTGATTCCCAGCCGAGAAGGCGTCCAGAGGATTACAGCATCGGGACGCGCGTCCTTGACAGTCCGAGCGACAAGTGGGTATTCGCTCATCCGCCCCGGGACAGTGCCGATGACCCGCACCTCCGCGCCGACAGCTGCCCACAATTTCGTGGCGTCACCGTCACCTCCCAGGACAACAACGACATGGAGCGCTTGGGGCAGCGCGCGGATGAAGATCTCGCAAGTACGTTCGCACCCTGCTAGTTGGGCGGCACCCTGTATATGAAGTATCTTCACTTTTCTGTCAGCAGCCTCAAGTACTCCTCCGCCATGGATTCGATAGAAAACCTGGATTGAACTGACGCGGTTGCCAGTTTCGCGCGATCCCACCATGGGTCGGGATTCGCGTTGAACTGAAGAATTGCATCCGCCAAGTGTTCTGCATCGCCGACAGGGAACAGGTCTCCGAGCATTCCGTGGGTGGGGCAGTCAAGTACTTCACGGCAAGCACCGACATCCGAAGCTATTACTGGGACACCTGCGGCAAGAGCCTCAATGAGCGCTATGCCGAGGCCCTCATCGGGAGTCACAGAGAACACAAACAGGTCCCACTCGCGCAAAAGGTCAGGCACGTCTCTGCGCGCGCCTTTAAAGTGGACCTCCGCACGGATTCCGAGTTGCATCGCAAGTTCTTCAAACTCGGCGCGCCGAGAGCCGTCTCCAACAAACTCGACCTGGATGTTGAAACCGCTAGCACGGAGCATCGCGACGGCTCGCATGAGAGTTGGTTGATCTTTGTGTGCTTCGAACCGCGCCACCATCCCTACTCGAATCGGCCCTTCCAGAGTCTTCCGCCGAGTCAACTCATGAAATCTGAGCAAGTCGACACCGTTGTAGACAGTGTGGAGACGCGATTGCGCAATATGCAAGTGCTGTGCAACTCCGGCTCGCACATGATTGCTACAGCAGGCGATGATGGGATCCCACATGTCGCCGATTGCCAGAGTGGCTCGCAGCCTTCTTAGAGCACTGCGACTGTCGACAGGAGGGTAGTTTCCCGCATGAGCCACCACCCGCTTAATTCCTGCGAATGCAGCCCCCCATGCGACATAGCTGTGCCATCCGAACGGAAAACTCAATACCGCGTCGAAGCGGCGGAGTCGACAATAGTCATATACGCGCCATGTCAACTGCGGGAATTTCCGGTATCCGTTCCATGTCATTGAAAGCGATTCTATCTCGATCCCTATTTCCCGAAATTCGTTCGCTAACTCCGACGGTGAGTCCTGGAACGTGCATACCTTGAAATCTACACCCTTCCTTTGCCAGACTCGTGCCATCTCGAGCGCTAGAACCGGCGTGCCCTCAGCGCAAAGGCTCGTGAGTAGAATGGCAATTCTCATTCGATTGAAAGGGACATCATGAGTTCCCTAGCTGCCCGGCGGGATGTGAGTTGAGACCTTATGCCCATTATGAACGTAAGCCACTGTGGGCATCTCTTGAATGAGATTCCTTTCCCACAAAAGCCTTCAAAGAGCGAGAAGCGGACTCACCATATCGGTCCACTGCTGGAGAGCAACACGACGCGCCCGGTGTTTTTCATACCATGCAAGGGCATTGGCGCCTAAGACACAACAGATCTCTGGATTTGCCGCCAGCGAGCGAATCGTACTAAGCAATGCCTCATGATCGCCAGGTGTGATTACAAAGCCCCCGTTGGAGGCTTCAATATCTATTGCGGCTTGGCAATTGCGCGGTCCAACGAAGATCACTGGGCGGCCGACGCACATTGCAGCATAAACCTTCGATGGGACGCATGTTCCCTCCATGTCGATAGCGAGGGTCGCGAGATGAATATGGGCATCCTCAAGATGGCGGCGCAGACTCTCGACGGCCACTCGGCCCCTGAATACCACTTTACTAGTTGGATTGCAGCTTGCAAATTCACGGATCTTGCTCATTCCTTCCCCGACCGCAGAGAACTCAAATCGAACCGGTAAGGAACGAGATTCCTGCAACATCTTGATGATGGCGGGTACCTCGTGCCAACGCCCAAGGTGGCCGGAGTACAAGATGGCGAGTGGAGCGTCCGGGAATGAACTTTCGATGGCCGGTAGAGCCCGGAGAGGATCCAGGGGCGGCCACGGAGGGATCTCGATGAGTCTGAGAGGACTTATCCCTTGTCGTTCCAAGAGCCGGCGCATACAGCTTCCCAGCACGACGACTTTGGCCGCTCTTCTGTATGACCACGATATCGCACGCCCGATAAGGCTGACAAGCATTCGTTTGACAGCCTTCCCTTTCTGTCGGGCCGTGCGCACGTAACCAATGTCCATAACCCAGCAAATCAAGCGAATGCGCGGGTAGAGCAGCCGGATCAAGGCGACGATGAAACACGCGCCATATGGCTCATCCGTCGTTACCACGATACTGTATTTATGTCCATGTACGATGGTATATAAGAACAACCCACAGAGGTAAAACAATTGGTTGTATCGACCGGATATCGACAGCGGGGAGTTCCAGCGATGGATATCGATCAGCCCATGCCGCTCATGGACCGGTGCTCGGTTGTGCCTCGGATTTGAGTTGTTGTTACTGCAAAACACATCCGTGCGAAAGCCACAGGCTGCGATGTGGTCAATCAAGTCGGCCGAAATGTCTGCGGTTGCGGCGGCGCCCTTCGCGTAGCTTTGGATTGCAAACAATATTCGAGGCGCCTCTTGCATGATTTGCTCCAATGCCATTGCGATATACTAGGATCTCAGTGGTCCAGAAACCCAGCGTCTTCAAAACCACTTGCAACCTTGCACGATTCGACTGCGAGCCGCATTGAACGAATGCCGGATACTCGCAATGTCCCAGGCTGTGTCATTCTTGCAAGGGGAGTGCGCATTTTACGAAGCACGTTCGATAGCGAACATGTGGGGGCCAAACGGACTCTACTGCGTTCGAGCCGTTTTCCCTACAGTCTGTTCGCCTGAGAGACCTGCCTCAATAAGTCGGTCAGCAAAGAGTCGTGCGCCGCGTCTTCCAGCGAATCAGCGCGACACTTGCATATAGACATTCAACACAGCATCTGCAAGCGCACGAGGACTGAATCGCTCTTCTGCATCTGCTCTGCAAGCATCCGGGTCAATGGTCGTTAGAAGTGGCACACAGGCTGCCATCTCATCTACCGTTGAACTTAGAAACCCCGTTTGACCATGCTTGATCAGTTCTGAAGTCGATGCAACGGGTGTCGCTATAACTGGAACGCCGAACGCAAGGGCTTCCGGTATTACAATGCCGAACGGTTCTTGCCAACGGATTGGAAAAAGCAACCCCAGGGCCCCACTGAAGAACTCCGGTTTTTCTCGATCGGATATTTCTCCGACCCACTCGATTTGTCGACCTAAATGAGGTCGGATGCTCTGATCGAAGAAATACTGAGAATCAGGCTCGTGCGGGATATTTCCAGCAATTCGCAATGGATACCCCGTCTTTAACGCCACTTGGATTGCCGTATCGACGCCCTTGTTCCGAGTCAAGCGACCAAGAAACGCCAAGTACTGCCGGCGTCGGTGCTTTTCAACAACCGGAGTTGCTGCAAACTCGGTGGCATTGTGCACTATTGTCACAGGTATAGTGCTTTCTGCATTACTCATCTGGGAACGACTCACCCCAATGAGATGTATTCTCTCTCGCCGCCTTCTCGATATGTCATCAAGTTCCTGCTGACAAACGGGATTCTCAAAATGAAGAACCAACGGTTTATTGGTTCTGTAGATACCCCACAGATAGTCCGTACGCCCGAACGAATGGACGACATCAACATCTCTGGCCGACAGGCAAGACAATGCTTGAAAGAGAGCTTTCCGGTATGCACGGCTGTGATATTGCTTTGTTGGAGCACGGTGACGAATAAGTTGGCCACCATAACAACGCGATCCTTCTTTGGCAATAAGATCGACGGAGTGGCCTCTCTGCTCCAATTCCCGAGCAAGGATATGGATGACTCTCTCTGTGCCGCCATAACCAGCGGGCGGGACAGGAAGTACAGCGTCTGCGATGACTAGTATTCTCATAGGTTTACCACGACATATGCATCCGGTCACGGCGGCCACTCAGTTCCCGTTGGAGTTTGATCACGGAGGAGCTAACGCGCTGTATTTAACGTTGGAGCCAGATCACTGGCCGATTGCAACTTCCCGGGAACCGCAAGGTGGCGTCGAACGCGGCGCGGATGCGGCAACCGGCATAGTTGAGGAGGAGGAACTCGGGGGTGGAGCGCAGGTCATGCATGACACTGATACAACACGGTAATATCTGGCTACGCAACCATTGATCCAGAAGGTCGCATCTGGGGTAACATCGCCCGGAATGTAGCTGAGCGGCCAGGGTATTCGATGGAATTGCAATGTTTTCATTCGCTCATTCAAGGCTTGCCTATAGGCCGGCGCTTGAAGAGCAGAGATAGTTAAATCCTTTACGTTTCTCGAGGCTAGCGCCGCTAGTGATAGCAATAGCACGCCGACTATCCTAACATCGCGCCCAACTCTAATTTGTCTGCCGATCCATGCAGCCGCATACAGAGTGAAAAGGAGGTACACGAAGACCATCAAATTCCCCACGCGATGAGATGACTGGAAAGTTGCGAGGACCGAAGTCGCGAGCATTAGACCCGCAACGACAACAGGCCAACCCACCAAATCCACAGGCCTACAAATACAATTGGCCGCATTGTATCTGATCGTTCCAGCAACGAACAACAGGAGGCCAATCGTTGTTGGAGCTATGGTCCAGTTTACAGCCGAAGAAACGGCATTGTACACATTCGTGGATGACCATCTTATTGCCGAATCCGGTATTAGTACGGCAGCACGCTCGAAGTTGCCCGGGGCCACAAATACCAACGTGGTAAGGATTGCTGCAGCCACAGTTAGCAAGGCTATAGGCAGAGTGCACCTGCGGTCCTTCCGGCGCATCCAGAGCAGGCTCACGTAGGATCCAATTGTTAACAAGCCAATGAGTTCATGCATTGTACAGGCAACAACGGTAAGGACAGCGGCTGCACCCCACCTTTGGCGAAACATCATTGCGAGCGCGAATAACGCTAGAGCAAGCGGCAATTCGTATTCAACGGCTCCGGTCGCCCAAAGCACGCTGTCGTCGATTCTGTACGAAACTGAAAGCCATGCTACGATATATAGCAATGCCCATAATGCTGAGCTAGCGCCAGACGAGAGAAGCGTACATCGAAGAAGATAGGTAATAGCTAGATAGAGCAGTCCAAACGCGCTTGCTAGAATGATAGGAACCGAGAGAAATAAATTTAGGCTCGAAAACAGAAAGGATTCCATTACCATACTGGTCCATCGGCCCGTCCAGTGCATGTATTCATGATCTGCGTAAGAGATTGAGTTTTTCCAGCCTACTGATCCGCGACAGAAGTCATCAGCGATCGGTGCAGAGTAGGCAACCAAAGCGCCCACTACTGCAAGAATGAAGAGAGAGGTGAGTAGAGCAATGGCGAGTGGAACTCTTGGAATATCACACCGGCCGTAAAGAGATTCGCTGTGACTTGCGGTCGCTGACTTTATGACACCTGATTCACCTGTGTTCATTCTTCCTCGCTTGGCTCTTATCTTTGTGCCTTTGTTGTTGGACTCGGTCCACCTATTGCCATCTAAGAGGCCCTGACCACTTCTGTAAGCAGGCGGGGACTTAATGCATTAACATGGCGGGCGCAGCGCGACCGAACTGTTCGGTTGGGTTCCTTTCTCAACAACTTCGAACAAAGCAGTTAGTTGCGCATTGAAACTGCTCTCGTAACTTGTTCGAAACCTGGCGACGTCTCTTCGCAAGGACGGCAAATCGCACTCCACAAGTAGTCGCGCAAGCTGTCCGGCGTTACCTGGTTGGAACAGGACGCCCCCTTCCCAACATTTCAGCGTTTCGCGAATGCCAGCACGGTCGCTTCCGATTACCGGTGTGCCAACCCAAAGCGCCTCGAGCACAGTATAGGGGCCGGTTTCGGGCCAGAGGGACGGCACGATGACTGCGTCCACATCGCGCATGAGAGCAGGTATTTCGTCAAAGGCCACTGGCGGGACAAGACGGAGACGCGGGTCTTTTGCACATACACTCGCGACTCCTCGGAGGTACTCCTCCGGCCCCCTTGCTCCGACAATTCGGATATCGATATTTGCGCCTTGCGGCAGAAACCGTAGCGCCTCCGTAATTATATGCACGCCCTTAATGTCGATAAGCCGCCCGATGTAGGCGAACCTTCGCGCGGAGGAGACCACGTGGCCGTTGCCCGAACTTTCAACAGGTGCCCGGGGAGGCGGAAGCGGGAGGCGATGCAGTCGATCTTCTGAGATGCCATTGCGGAGAAGGAGATCTCGAACCCATTCGGCGTGCCACAGAATCTTGTCGGGAACGGCCATCCCTTTTGCCCATCGGCGTTTGTAGTCGATCATTCCCCTGCGACGCACGAAGGGATGCTGGGCGCTGTAAGGAAGGAACCGTGACAGGGGTGATAAGTCGAGCCGTGCGAAAACGGCACGCGCAGGCGCTGGAACTCCGGCGCGATGAAGCGCGCAATCGGTGCAACGCGAGACGTCGATCTTGCCCGAACACATCTCACGGTTCTTGTGAAGCAAGTCCCAGCGCACGCAACTCTGGCCTGGTGCATGCCAAGTCATCAGTACGGCTGCGCCGACCTGCTTCGCGGCCTCAAAGTGCTCCGGAGATTGATTGCGGCCAAATCCATGAAAGTGCACACAATCGGGACGCATATCTTGAAGGACCTCTCGAAAGTGGCCCAATCCAATCGGGTCGATACGCCAAGCATCCTCTCGGCTTTCCAAACGAGGTCCCGCAAATATCCTGTAGTACTGAATCGGATCATTTGCTCGTTCGTGCCGACCAAGAGCAGGATCACCCTCGGAGTAATGAACCCAGGAAACATCCACGCCACGAGCGAGGAGTGCTTTCGAGAGGCGTAGCACGTACAGCTCTGTCCCGCCAAGTGCTTCGTCCGGCGTATCTTGACTGACCATTAGCCATCTCATCGTATTTCACACCTAGTCGCCATGACCGGTTGACACACCATGTGCAGCGCACCTCCGAGAGTCGCTCCTTAGTCCCATCTTGTTCTTTGCATCATGAGCATTACAGATTCATGTTACTGGGAGTCACACCAAGACGGCCAATGAGGCCGTGATAGGTAGCAAATGTAACGGCCCGTAACCTCTGCCAAGGATGATCCTGTTTTCTAAGTATGTTGATCGACGCTCGGAGGTAGTGCCATAATGCCATTACGATCGTCAGTTGCGGTCGTTTCATGCCACGGACCCGAAGATATGTGTCGTTTCGCATTGCGTAATAGAGCTTAGGGAGCGACTGTATCGGCACCGGCCATCCCGTTCCCATGTCAGGGTGTGTCACAATGCTGTTCGTTACCAGGAGGATTCGCGTGTAATGCCTGAGGCGCAGACAGTACTCGGTATCCTCGCCATATGCAAATAGGTCGGCGCGCAGATGCCCGGCCTTTACAATAGCTTCTCGATTAATAAGCAGCCCTGTGTTGGCCACCCAATCGACTTCGATGAGGCCGCATTCCCTGTACTCCATATCCGTCGGATTCAGTACCTTGTCGGTCCTGCGTTCCCAGATGCAGTCGCAATTCAGAATCTGGCCATCACGAGTACGACGTTTTACCGGGGCCAGCGCCAAGACATCGGGATTCTTGGATGCGGCGCCGAGCAACTTCTCCAGGCTGTCGTCTGAAGGGATGCTGTCGTTGTCCGTAATCCAGAGCCATTCAAAACCGGCATTGAATGCCAGTTCCATTCCGGCGCGAAAGCCTCCTGCCGACCCAGTGTTCTCTGGCAATCTGACATATTGGATATCGTCACCAAAGGAGTCTGAGATCATTTTGGCCGTATCGTCAGTGGAGGCATTGTCTATCACATAAATGGCCCCGGGAGGAGTCGTTTGGCGAATTAATGCGTTAATGCAGATTTCCAAGTCCCGCCGCCGGTTATATGTCGCGATGATTGCAGCCACCGACTTCATAGTTTCGTCTCGCTAGAGTTCTTACAAGATGCCATCCCGGATAAGCCTATAGGTGGTAGATGTACCTTTGCGCGTAGGCGATGACCATATATCCGGGAGATCAGTTACCTGTTATAAGCAAGTTGTGCAGTTGTACTTTTATTGTCCTGCACGCAACCGCTGAGTGGACCATAGAGACACGCACACCGCTTTCACAACCCTCGCAACAATACCAACACACTCGACTTCTCGCTGAATAACGGCTCTTATACCCTGTCGAAGGAGCGAACGGCTCAGCGAAAACGTTCTGAGCGTGGTCAGCACTATGTAAGCCGACTGGAATGACGGCCTCATTGCGAACCGCTTCATGAACCGATACAAGTTGAGCTCGAAATGTTCCACGTAAACGCGCTTTTGCTCAATTACATTTCGGACTTCACAGCCCCCGCTCGACAGGTGGAGGTGCTGCATTTGAATCCTGGTATCGAGCAACAAGCGGTATCCCTTTCTCTTGACCCGCTCAGAGAGATCATTGTCTTCGCCGATTGCGCACCCTCGAAAGTGCTCGTCGAACAAGCCAGCATCCATGAGAGCCGATCGAAGATACGACGTATTTCCTCCAAAGGCCCAGGACACTTCAAAAACTCCGCCGCCTTTCACATCTGGAACTCCGAATGCCCTGCGGCACCACTCGAATGACTCTTCAATAGGGCGATCTGTGTCGAGAACCAGCCCGGTCACGGCTCCGACATTTCGGCCTTCCCGATGGGCTCGAGCGTGCAATGACACGAAGTCATGTCCCAGGACGACATCGTCGTCTATGAAAAGAATCAATTCTCCGGAAGCGTTTCGTATTCCGACATTTCTTGCGGCTGGTAGATTGGGCTTCTCCATCCGGATGTACTTAAATCGCGTCCCGAGGCTCTCGATTTGCTTCTCGAGTTGAAAGTCCCGTCCCTCAGTCTGATCAACGACAATAAAGCCGCAGTGAGGATAATCCTGAGCGGCAAGCATCCGTATCGTATCTCGCATCACAGACTGTCGATTGAGGGTTGGGATTATGACGCTCACTGTTGTCATATTACTAAACCAACTTCAACTCGCTGAGTTGTGCATCTCAGCATATCATCATCCTCGTGTCGCCCGCTGCCGATGGAAGGTGCATCCCGCAATCTAAACCGGATCCCGCCCTAAGACTCGGCCTACATAGGTTTCGGGCGGACTTGATTCTCACAGACGGTCTGTAAGTGCTTTGCAGACCGGCAAATAGTTCGCAGTGGACTTAATCCAAGTGCACGTCCAAAATGCGCAAATGCGTTCGCGAAGTGCCCGCTCTCATATTCAACTCTTGTAGCGGCGATTCGGATGTCGCCTAGGTTACTTCTGCACACTCGAAGTGCGCGCAATGTTTGTTCGGCTTGCACCAAGAGACTTCCTGCAAGGTCGAGTCTGCGGATGCCGCGTAAGCTCATCGCAGAGAGCAAATATCCGTTCGTTAGGTCGTTGCCAATTTCCTTTCTGCTGTACCCAAGACGCTCCATTTGTTCAATGGATATGTCGTTAAGGCTGCCAAGCAGAGACTTCAGTTCAATGGTGGACAAACCACGAAAGCGGGCGCGGATTGCCATCGCCGCAAACACCTGCATAGTAAGCTGAACACACGAGACTTGACGGGCATGGACCCTATATCGGCACACGACAGCAGGAATATTGGCTAGGCGACATTTAGTGGAGAGCCGAACCCACAGTTCGTAGTCTTCGGCGGGAAAGAAGAAGGGATCGTATCCACCGGCCTCAAGGATTGATTCCTTCCTAAACGTAACCGCACTATGAAAGAAACAATTGGCAACCTGCAAGTTGCTGACGATAACATCGTGGCAAGTCGGCAATTGAAACTTCCCAATCAACGACCCATCTGGTGCAATCGCGGTCACATTTCCGCCGACGAGCGCATAATCTGCATGTTTCTCAAGGAACCTCACCTGCATTTCAATACGGCTCGGTTCGGCAATGTCGTCCGCGTCCAGCCTGCAGATATATTTCCCCTGTGCGAGCACCAACCCGCAATTGAGCGTGTCGACCAGACCATTATGTGCATTTTCGAACATCTTGAGTCGCGAATCCTGTTTTGCATAGCATCTCAGGATGTCACGCGAGGAATCCGTGGAGCCATCGTCAATTGCTACAACCTCGATGTCTCGCCTTGTCTGACCCAAAGCACTCTCGATGGCCTCTCCAAGATATTCTTCCGCGTTATACACGGGAATCAGTACCGATGCGATGGGCGTGCTCATGTATTCTATCCCGCGAAACGTCGAGTCCCTTTTATTGTGGTTTTCATTGAAGGGAGCGGTAGACGGCATAACGACCGCACTGTACTCAGAGGCGAGTCCAACCTTCCAGGGCCGGGTCATCGTCGCGTTTCACAGGAGAAGCATACCATTGCTTTGGAGCAACTACTATCTTGTCGGCGGCATTCGCTAGCCATGCAGCCCACCAACTAAAGGAACTGTTAGCAATGATAAAGTGACGACAGTTCATCATCAAGCGAAGATCCTCAGTTGCTGAGCCCCCACAGTTGTGTGTAACTATGGTCATTCGCTCGACGCCGGGCAGATTCGACACAACCCATTGCGGATCGTCTGAGAATACAAAGAAGTGCGGATTGGAAACCCTTTCCTGAATGTGACGAATTGCTTCATTATAGTAGGACACTTCACAGACTCCATGAAAGGCCCGCCCATTCGGAGTTGTATAGTCCCCGCGCCGTACGTGGGTGCAGACAGCATTTTCGGATATGATGCGTGCAAGCATTGTCCGATTTTCATCGTCAGGAGACTCTTTGAATGCAAAGTCGCGCAACAACACGCCACGAATGCCGCTGAAGTAGGATTCATGTTGCCAATAGCCATCGAGATAGGCAATACAACCGGTCTTTGTGACTTTTGCCCTATATCTATCCTCGGCATCATCAAGATACCTGAAAGCAATGGGTACATGAAGCGCCTGTAGAAGGCTCGTCAGGCACTTGTAGCGCTTGCGACGGAGTTGACGTCCGCAGATTCCTTGCCACCCAGCGAGCGGCTTAGCTGAGATACGGAACACTTCCAGTGCATACGCGCGGCCTGAACACGATTCGTAGTCAGTGGTGTCAAGATAGAGCCTTGTCCCAACCTGAAGAGACAGGCTTCTACCAGCCGCATACTGGAACATCTGGTTCCCAATTCCGCCTTGAAGTCGAACAATGATCATGTCCGCAAATATTGAAGCCCCACCCGGTCAGACTGCTAACCGCTTCACAGAATACGCTGGGCAACGCCGCGCAGGCATTGCCGGACCTTTTCACCGAAAGACGCGTTTTGCCGCCAAAATCGGCGTTGATCCCTCGCCGCATCGATATCTCCTGCTAGGCTGAGACGCTCCGAAGCATCCAAAGCTTGCCGGCAGACTGCCTTTCGGGCGCGACGGGGATCAAACTCGGGAAACGTCCTCGCAAAGACTTCACTCAACCTCCAGAGATCCTTCAGCCCTTCTGTGGTGTGAAGCAGGCGAAAGGTCTCATTTCCAGGATGCTGCCGAGAAACCGCTACAACGTCAGGCAACACCAGTCCGCCACATCGAGAAACTACGCGTGCCCACATTTCCACATCCAATGTATAAGTGAGGTCCGACCGAAACCCGCCATGTTGTGCGTAGAAGCTCCGGCGCACAACAACCCCTGGGCACGAAATAGGTACGGCATAGTAGAAGTCTGCGACCGTGTTGCCCCCGTCCTCAAGACCGGGAACTCTCGGAGTTACGGACTCGATAAAGCCGTCTCTGTCGACATTGAAGGTGCGAGTCGCAATCAAGCACACATCTGGATGGGCCGAAGCAGCGGCCTCGATTCTCTCATAGAAACCCGGCAGGACGTAGTCGTCCTGGTGCAGAATGTGAATCCACTGGCCTTGGGCTTTCCCGATGCAAGCATTCCAGCAGCCCGCAAGACCCAGATTCCTTGAATTGGCAGAGAAAGCGATCCTGTCCTGAGCGATTGACCGTACCATGGAAGCGACATCGACCTTGGTTGAGCAATCGTCTACAAGCTCAATCTGCATCCGGTCCGACCCTGGATCCTGTGCAAGCACGCTACGCAGGGCCTGATCAAGATAATCCGCGCGTGGGTTGTACGCCGGAATCATCACCGACCAGACGGGGCGCCCTGTCTCCTCTTGCGCCATCGCTGGGGCCTTTGGCTCTTCCTCGCTGGCGTGCATCTTCAGATGGCCCGGTTCGTTGTGCGTGCCACACATCCATCTGCGAACTAGGATATGGCACACGACGGACCCTAGGCAGTCATCGTGCGAGAAATGGCTAACTCCGGTCGATACCATTTACGTAAACAGGTCTCCTGAGAGAATGAACTCCGCTCGCCAACCGGTATGTCATGGGAGATTCATTTATGCGCATAGAATCACTTCGGAGGCTTCAATCAGGGCCGACGGACCCCGCTGTTTTTCTTACGCTGCGAGCAACCCCCAGCAATCGCTGAAACCTCACATAAGGTACGCCGACAGTGACGAACAAGAGTAGCAAGACGCACTTGATGCATCGTCGATGGCGAAGAGTCCACGCCGCTTCCATAACTCTGTTAGGGCGTTTCTCACGGTACGCCCGCATTGCCTCCACTTCTTCCAAGCACATCGCGTATTCCCTCGTTTGTCCCGTGAGCCACCCGTGGCGAAGGCATTTGACGTAGATGCGATTACCAGAAGCTCGCATCTCCGCTGTCCGTGTGTGCATCATGGAGGTGGTCACGACACGGTATTTGGCAGTTGGTTCTGGAAGATATCTAAAGCCGTACCTGTGAGACAACCGCAGCCACATATCCCAATCCTCGAAGGCCAGTGTCTCGTCATAGCCACCAACACGCTCAAAGCAGCCACGTCGAATTAAGGCGGTCATGGCCGGGATGAAATTGCCCTCGATTAGCGTGTCAAACAATGAGCCCTCCGGAATTCCTGGAAGTGAACGCTGTGCCTCAATGAACAACCCCGGCAGCGACTCGCCGCTCTCGTCAATTTTGTAGGCATCACTATATAGGACCCCGACCTCTTCAGGAAGCTCTTCCATGAACTCGACCTGTCGCGAAAGCGAGCCTGGCAGCCACAGGTCATCCGCAGATAGAAATCGAATATACTTCCCCTTGGAATGGGCCAATGCGTCGTTGCAAGAGCGACAAACGCCATGGTTCGTTTCGTGCGAAACAAGGACAGCGCTCGGCCAGTGTTCTCTGAGCCAGTGCCGAATGATATTCGCCGACCCATCCGTGGAGCAGTCATCGACAATGACAAGATGCAAGTTGGAATAGGCCTGTGCCTCGATGCTTTCGAGAGCTGCTTCAACAAATCGGGCGTGGTTATAGCAGATAAGAGCGGCTGTGACAACTGGCTTCACTTCTGCTTGATCGCTCATGGAACTGCCTCACCTCTCTTATAACGGTGTCTTGATCCAAAGGCCTCAAATGCGGTCCAACGGGCAAGCTCAGGACAGTGGACGCTAGCTCTTCTGCCACAGGATAACTACCCTGATGGTAGCCTCTCTCAGCGAATGCACCGGACAAATGGGGCGGAATAGGATAGTGAATCAGTGTGCCGACACCAGCTTCCTCCAGCTCTTTCTGTAGCGCATCCCTCTGGCGATGACGGATCACAAACAAATGCCAAGCCGGTTCGGCCCAGTCTGGGACGTATGGTAAGACAAGTTGCGACCCTTCATTTCCGAATTCCGAATGCAAGTCAACCAAATAACTGGTTGCAATTGCCTTTCTTCGGGCATTCCATTCGTCCAGATGCTTGAGCTTGACCCTCAGGACAGCTGCTTGCACAGGGTCCATGCGGCTATTACACCCCTTTACTTCATTTACATACTTTACCCTTGAACCGTAATTGCGCAGTACGCGCACTCGGTCGGCAAGCACCGGGTCATCCGTCGTGATGGCGCCGGCATCACCCAACGCCCCCAAGTTCTTTCCAGGGTAAAAGCTCCATGCGGTCATATCCCCATGCCTGCCAATACGCTTCCCTTTATAGCGCGCGCCGTGCGCCTGTGCCGCGTCTTCAAGAACACGGAGACCGTGCTTTCGCGCCAAAGCGATAATAGGGTCCAGGTCTGCTGGTTGGCCGTAGAGATGGACCGGAACGATCACCTTAGATCGGCGCGTGATGACCGCTTCAATTCTCTCTGGGTCGAGATTGAATGTAGACTCTATTGGCTCCGCAGGAACGGGTGTTGCACCAGACCGGCTCACCGCCAACCAGGTAGCGATGTAGGTGTTGGACGGGACGATTACTTCATCCCCAACACCGACCCCCATGGAGACCAGTGACAGGTGCAACGCGTCAAGTCCATTACCGACGCCTACACAGTGAGCGGCCCCAATAAACGCAGCGAACTCCTGCTCAAATTCGTCCACGTCTCGGCCTCCGATATACCAGCCGGAACGAAGAGAACTCAGGACGGCCGATTCAAGCTCGTCCTGGATCTCGCGGTACGCCGCCCCTAGGTCAAGAAACGGGACATTCATCTCTGCTAAGTGCTCGCAAGAACTCATTATAATCGCGGTAATAATCGGACTCATCGTAATAGTTTGATGCGAGCACCATGCAAACGGAACCAGAAGAGAAGTTGTCCAGTTCCCTCCAGATCATGGGGCAAACGTACAGGCTGTTGTAGGACCGATTCAGATGAATACGCTTCCTCTGTTCGCCGTCATCAAGAATCACATCAAAACTGCCCGACATAGCAATGATCAATTGATGTAACGCCTTGTGGGCGTGCCCTCCTCGTTCGGAGCCACCAGGCACGTCATACAAGTAATAGACCCGCTTGATGGCAAACGGAACATGCCGCTCCGATTCAACAAACGTTAGGTTCCCGCGAGTGTCCTGGATTTTCGGTAAAGCAACGAGCTTGCATTCAGATACCGCGTAATGGGGCATACCTTCATTTCCTCAGTTATTTAAGCCAGGTGGCCTGTCGAGAAGGCCCTGGCTCCGGCTTCGGCCAAAGGATGTAACTGGCGCCGAACAGAGAGCCAGTCGGCGGCGTCCATTGCGAACCAAACCAAATCAATCCACTTGCCGTCGATTACACGTGCGCATTGCTCGATTCGAGTTTGTCGAAGGCCAAACTTGTGGTGAAATGACACTATCCGCGAGTTCGTCTTTACAACGCACCCGCAAACCTCCGTGAGGGACAATTGATAGAAGGCTATATCGAGGGTGAGAATAGCGCTCGCCAATGCAACTGTTGTGCCGGGAAGAAGAATCCATCGGCCCCACTCACCAACACCATTCAGGACGTTGTAAATGCCGACGGTGCCAATTGGCATTCCCTGTTCCGTTTCGATGAGCAGATAGTAGTCGCCGGGACGGTCCCAACTTGACTGGATCCATTGCCTCTGCGCACCGGCGTCCGGCACAGTGTCGCCCACCGTTCCCGAAACATGCGGCAAGTTCCGCAACCGAAGGATGAATTCAGCGTCAGTGCTCTCGACCGGACGCAACCTGATCCCGTATCCCATGCACTCAAGCGAATGCTTCACTTTACTCTTCTCCCGCGCTTTGCGGCTACCGGCCCCACCGTACAATCGTCGCCCCCCACGAATATCCAACACCGAACCCGACCAAGGCAACGCACTGGCCTGGCTGCAAACGACCACAAGCGTCCAACTCGCGCAGTGCTATTGGAATTGTGGATGAAACTGTGTTGCCACACTCCGAAAGCGCAATGGCGAAACGATCGACTGGAATACCGAGTTTGTTGCGCAGGTGTTCAAGCATAAATTCGTTCGCCTGATGAAATACCCACATGTCCACTTGCCGACGATCCAACTGTGCGCTATGGAGAAGCCTCGCGATGAGGGGAGGCACCACCTTCAGAGTAAAATTGAAGATTTCAGGCCCATCCATATAGAGATTATTCTCAGTGCGACAGTTTCCGTTGCCATCAAATGTGACTTCCGGACTCGATCTCTTCGGGTTGCGCGTCCCCCCGGCTGGAACAATTAGGTTTCCAGCGCCGCTGCCGTCCGTCCCGTAGACAAATGGACCAATAAGATCGGAAGCGGATTCACGGGAGGAAATCAGCGTCGCAGTGGCTGCATCGCCAAACAATGTTCGCACGCTCCTATCGTTCGGGTGGATGTACTTACTGTATGTGTCCGCGGTTAAGAATAGGATATTTCTCACCTGCGCGGTTTCGATCAGGCCTTTTGCAAGCCCGAGACCGTATATGTAACCTGAGCAACCGAGATTCATGTCAAAGGCTCCGCAATGTTCGCGAAGCCCCAATCGATTCTGGAGGAGGCAGGCCGTAGTTGGGAGGAGATAATCCGGGCTTTGGGTGCAGAGCACTATAAAATCGATACTTTCCCGAGTGACCCCGGTAGTATCGAAGAGCTTAGTTGCGGCGGCAAAGGCCAGGTCGGACGCACATTCACCTTCTGTCGCGATATGACGTGCATTGATTCCAGTTTTTGCTCTGATCTTGTGCGCAGGCCACTCCGGAAATACCCTGGCTAGCTCATCATTATCTAGAATGCCAGCTGGAAGGGCGTGTTCCAGCGCCTTAATAAATGCCTTCATATAATTGAGTGATGATTGCTCGGGAGCAACGCGACTAAGTCGGTCAATGTCTTGCAAGCGGCAAGATCCTTTGCCGATACGGATTGGCCGGCCTTTTCATCCGCCATGGCAATAAACATCACGGTGGCCATTGAATCCCACCCTTTTATGCTCTCCAGAGCATCGGAAGGATACAGTGTGCCCTCCGGAGCTCCTACGATGACTTCAACTTCGCGAATAACATCTTGCGGGGTCATATGCTTTCCTCCTGGGCTTTTTATCGGCCAGTTATCAGAGTGCTGGACACAAGGGCAGCAGACCTAGATCTCGGGCGGAGAGGTCGCCGCTCGCTCGCCCGTTCTGAAGGCACGATAAGTTGTTTGCGAAGTCTGCGGACCGACAGCACGGTACGAACATTTGAGACGACAATATAGGTTCCGTTGCTTTGCACTTCCGGGGCGCGCGTGGCGGATAAATACGCTCGGACACGCTAGGGGCATCACCGGTCGACGTGTCACCGTTTCGGACGTCTTTGTGGAGCCTGCTTGCAGGGTGGGATTTGATGTCTTCGACCGCGATTGATTATGTCTTCGCCATGGCGCTGGCCATCCTGGAACTTGTTATTTTCCAGGTTATCAGTGGCCTAATCACCCCTGCAGCTACTGACATATTGCACCCTCGCCCCGTGTTCGTGTTTTCGACATTGAAAGCAACCACTTCATCGAAGCGATATAAGGGGTAACGCTGATCCTTTCCAAATAGAACGCTGAAATAGTGACGCCCTGTGTTTAGAAGATTGGCCGGGATCCGCCCTGCGACGTGATAACTGCCCGAATGTGAGTCGCTATTCGTACTTACCAGGACGCCGCTCTCGAACAGGGTTAAGCCATCGCGATTCAGAACATAGACGGTGCAATCCAGGTTGATTCCCTCGCGGAAGTTGAGGAATCCTATTTCCATGATTGCTCCAGTGTCGTTTGTAATTGCAATTTCGCCTTCCGGTGGTACTACTCGGACATACTCCAGGCGGACATTCTCATTTCCAGGCATGGAGGAAGGGTCAAACCATTCGCGCTCGCTGGCCGAATCTCGACCGGCTTCCAGGTACCCAGAAACAACTTCAGCCGTATCACCCATTCGGATCAGTCTACCTTCGCTCAATAGTATCCCCCGCTGGCAGAGTGCTCTTACTGCTGCCATATTGTGACTTACAAACACAACTGTCCTGCCTTGTCCCGCAGCGTCGTGCATCCTTCCCAAGCATTTCTTCTGGAACTGCGCGTCACCGACAGCTAGCACTTCATCCACAATCAGAATCTCCGGTTCCAGGTGCGCAGCCACAGCGAACGCCAGTCGGAGGTACATCCCGCTGGAGTAGTGCTTGACAGGTGTGTCAATGAACTTCTCGACTTCGGCGAACGCTACGATCTCATCGAATTGGCGCGCAATCTCGGCGCGTTTCATGCCAAGAATGGCGCCGTTCAGATAGACGTTGTCCCTGCCCGAGAGTTCGGGGTGGAAGCCTGTTCCAACCTCCAAGAGCGATCCGATACGGCCTTGAATCTCGACATGGCCAATGGTCGGTTCCGTGATCCGCGAGAGAATCTTCAGGAGGGTGCTCTTGCCGGCGCCGTTTCGGCCGATCACACCTACGATCTCGCCGCGCTTCACCTCGAACGACACGTCTTTGAGTGCCCAAAAGGTTTCTGTGGCGCCATGGTTGTCGTCCTCAGTTCGCTTCAGCAGTTTGCTCGCTGCCCGGAAGGGCATGGAGGCCGCGTTTGCGATCGACTCTCGCAGCGATTTATATCCACCGCGCCCTCCGTTTTTCTGGAGCGCGCCGATCAGATACTGTTTGCCAAGGCCTTCCACTTGAATGGCAATTTCACTCATGATTTGAATCCGCTTCCTGCGCTGTTGAAGTTCCGCTTCGAGACTGCCGTTTACGGAACCTGTGAAGCCCCGACATTTTACAAATGCTTCCGGTCCTTTGCCACTTACACGATGTCTGCAAAGGTCTTTTCCATACGGCGAAAGTAGAACGCGCCACCGACGAGGATCAGCACCGATGCCAGAGTAGAAACCGCGATCATCGGTCCAGGCCTTGTGTTGCTTCCGATCGTCGCCCAGCGAAAGCCTTCGATAACCCCTACCATCGGATTGAGGCCGTACAACATTCTCCAGCGTTCTGGCAAAAGGCTAGAGGGGTATGCGATAGGGGTTGCGAACATCCAGAATTGCGTTAGAAATGGAACGGTGTAGCGCACATCGCGGTATTCGACATTGAGCGCAGAAAGCCACAGGCCGACTCCAAGAGCGGTTACGAACGCCAAGAGGAAAAAGAGAGGCAGAGATAGACACTGCAGGGGCGGCATCCGGTGATAGAAGACCATCATGACAAGCAGCAGAAAGAAAGAGATTGCGAAATCGACCGCGCCGGAGAGCACGGCCGACAGCGGTATGGTTAAGCGCGGAAAGTACACCTTTGAGATCAGGTGGGCGCTGGCCACCAGACTGTTTGAAGACTGAGCGAGTCCATTGGCGAAGAATGTCCATGGAATCAGGCCGGCGAGGCTGAAGAGCGGGTAGGGAATGCCGTCCGATGGGACCTTTGCCAGCCTGCCGAAGAACAGACTGAACACCAACATGGTGAAGAGCGGCTGAATGATGGCCCAAGCGGCCCCCAGAGCGGTCTGCTTGTAGCGGACCTTGATCTCGCGCCAAGTAAGAAAGAACAGAAGTTCCCGGTACTCCCAGACTTCACCAAGCTTTAGCGACACCCAACCGCGGGAGGGCTCGATAATCGTAACCGGACCGGGCAGACTGTCGCTGATGCCTGTTACTGCTGCGTCTGCGGGTTGAAACCCTACGTCAGTTGTGATCATGCCTTGTCCTTATTGGATGGTTCGTAGACGGTCTCGTAGTCGCAGAAATGGCCGTTCGATCAGGTTAAAGGAAAGAGTCGCGCAGATACCCGCGAGCGCAATATTCACGGGAAAGACTTGCAATCGACTAATGTCATAATGTACCCACGGCTGTTGCCACAGATAGAGAGAATAGCTCAACGTTCCGACAGTGATGGCAATACGCGCATTGAGGAGCCTAGCTAAACCCAAACTGTAGTATCGGACGAATCGCTCTATCGACACGGCGATCAGCAGGTTTGCGACTCCTGTTCCGACCGCAAGGTACGGCCCATTGGTCATTTTGAGCTTGACTGAAATAAGGACGACTAACGGCACTGCCCAAAACAGCCCTGACCGAAGAAATCTCTGCCATCGTTCGTTCCTACCAAGAGGCCCCCATAAGGAAGCTAGAAGGCAGCCACAAGCGAGCGCGTCCATATTTGTCTCAAAGACTCTTCCGAATCCTAACAGGCGCATCAGAATGGCAATCGGAAGTGTACAGAACGCTGCAATTGTTGCATGTCTCCTTCCTAACACGACCATAGCGGCGGGCCAAATGAGGTAAAACTGTTCCTCTATAGAGAGTGACCACAAATGATCCGTGTACCAGTCACGATTAACGAGATAATTTCGGAAATAGAGAAATGACGACAGGAACGACTTTGGCGGGATGGCGATTGTTCCGCAGGCGACCGCAATCGCCATTACCAACAAGAACGCATAGCTGGCGGGAAGAATTCGAAGTGCTCGCCTGACATAAAACTGGGTCAACGATATACTCCCGGTTCTTTCATGCTCTCGCAGCAAAAGCGATGTGATGAGGAACCCGGAAATTACGAAGAAGATTCGTACTCCTAAGTTGCCAAGCATGAAGTGAAGAGGAAACCGCCCAGTACCAAGGAAAGGAATCGCGTACGTTGAGCCAGCAATGTGGGACAGGAGAACGAGCAGGATCGCCAGGGCCCGGAGCCCATCAAGCGACGGAATGCGGCCTCCCACTCGAACTGGGAAGCGTGCGACCGGACTTGCATCCGACAATGTGCTTGCTTCGATGGTTGCCATAGTTCCTGCCCCACCGGATGGCTTGCTACCCTCTGCATAAGCGCGTGAGGGCGCGGTTCCAGTCAAATCAGAGGAGAGATTTCAAGGATAGATTCACTATGTTCATCCTTGACGTCACTCGGACGCCCAGCGCGCAGGCACCATGCGATGTTATTGCCGACGCAGTTGCCGCACGCTTCGATGCTGCTACTCCGCTGTCCGCCGGCGCTTTCGTAACCGCAGGAATGGGCGCTCGATCAGGTTATAGGAGAGAAGCGCACAGACACCGGCCAGTGCCACATTGAGAGGAAACGTCTGCAACGGGCCATGGCCGCCGTTCATGAAAACGACCCATGGTTGCTGCCACAGATAAAGCGAATAGCTAAGCGTCCCAATGATCACAGCCGCTCGCACATTGAGAAGTCCAGCCGCACCCGTCCGGTGGTACCGGACGAATCGTTCCACTGAGACGGCGATCAACACGTTGGCGATGCAGGTTCCGAAGGCTAGGCTCGGGCCCCCAACAAGATTCAGCTTGTTTGAAGCAATGACGGCTATTGGGACAGCCCAAAACAACCGCGAACGCAGAAGGTTCTGCCATCTTTCATTCTGGCCGAGACACCCCCACATACAGGCCAGAATACAACCGCAGGCGAGTGCATCCATGTTTGTCTCAAATCCTTCTCCGGAGCGAAACAAGCGCATTACCCCGGCGAGCGGCAATGTGCAGAATGCTAACATCAGGGCTCTTCGCTTGGCCAGCATAACCATGATTACAGGCCAGATGAGATAGAACTGCTCCTCCACCGAAAGCGACCACAAATGGCCCGTGTACCACTGTTGTCCGGCTACAAGTCGAACAGATTCAATTGGTTGCAGATATCGCTTAAGTCGTTATCGCAGCCCATCTCTTGAAGTGCCTGTAAAATGGGCGTTTTCTCGAACAGAGTTAGGCTGA